>OGMF01000099.1_pt1 | contig 98098 bp, 88 predicted proteins | sample 1572921 | NCBI WGS metagenome assembly OGMF01 (sample SAMEA2581919, study PRJEB24529) | metagenome | biome: Human gut stool | place: China | collected 2011 | reverse complement strand
CGAAATCTCGCTTCAAACGCATGTCCGAAGTCGTTAGAGCAGTGACCGAGCCTTGGGCTGTGAGGTTGCCGCTCATGGTTATATTTCCTACTCCCGTGAGGTCGCCTCTAATGTTTCCAGTGCCGTCGAAGGGCTGTCCCCAGAGGGTACAGGTATTGTCGAAATAGGTGAAACTACCATCTTGCAGTACGACTACGGCGTTTTCTATTGCGTTGCTGGTATTGGCCGGCTTGTCGGGGGTAGTTTCGATGTTGCCTGTATAGGTGTCGATGTAAAGGTAGTCTTTCCCGATAATCCGGTATCGAAACTGGTTTTTCCATTGGACGTTGGTCTTTACCCACACATTGCCTTCGGCATCGATGCAAGCCTGTATATAGAGTTCTCGTTGCGATTTCGATTTTTTGACGGTCATCAGATTGAGCGAAGTGGCTCCTTCGCCACAAGTGATGTAGAGGCGGCTGTAAACCGCGCTGCTGTATACATAGTTTTCGATGGCTTCGATTTCGATGACTATGCCGGAATAGTTGGTGTTGTTGTCGGTGACGGTGGCTATTTTGTTCCAGTACCAGTAGCTTGTACCGTCGATGTATTTATGAGCGGTTAGGGAGATCCATCCGGCCTCTTGGTAGTGGTAAATGTCTTTATTGAAAAAGGCATTGGTGTTGGCGGCAGTTCCGGCAGAGGTGGCATATCCTGCATTCGTGGCGTAATCGGCATTTTGGGCTTTGCCTGCGGTCAGGGCGGTGTAGGTGCCGCTTACGTTATTGATTTCGGCCAGCGAATAGGTGGGCTTGTTGGGTTGCTGTGCCCAGTCGGGGACGGTAATTCCTTTTGACACGACGATACCCAAGGCCGTCTTGTTGACGGCCGTCACCACATTGCCGGAACCTATCGTAGATGCGCCAGCGCTGGCGAGTTTCCAGATTTCGTTGATGGTGTAGGCGTTGAAGGTGTCGGTGAGTGTGGCGTTGTCGAATGTGCCGCCAAGTTCGTCGAAGCCGTGCACGAGCCTGATGAGCCCACCACCTCCACCGCTACCCCCTTCGAGGTTGCCGATGCCAAGTGCCGAGAGAGAGCCGGTGGTATAGAGGCTTATCGGTTCCCCGTTTTTCGAATCGTACACTTTAATGGCCTTGTTGACGGAATCCCACACCAAGGTAGCCCCGCCGATGGTGACTCGGTCGTCGACGTCGAGGTCGGTGAAGGGTACCAGCGGGGTCACGTTGAGCAGCTTCCCGATCTCCGCATCCTCGTGAAGCTCGAAGATATTGAGGTAGGCGTCGATGAGTTTGTCGCCGAAGTAGAAGGCTCCGAGGTTGGTGTCTATCTTTCCCTTCTTGTTCCATCGGATATTGCCGGCGGCCAAATAGCCGGTACCGTCCATGCGGATCAGAGCCGTGGCCTCGGTACCTTCAAGTCCTTCCTTTTCGGTGTATTCCCCAGACTGCTCGTCGTAGGTAAAGCGGTCTACGGGGTTGCCACCCGCCCAATAGGAGATGCTGCTGGTGCCCTGGTCGAGGCCGCTCACCCCGCTCATGACGATGTACTCGCCCTCAGGGGTGCGATAGCCGAGCTGCACGAGACTCGTGGCAATGATACCCCCGTCGATGGTGGTATCGTTACGAAAGGCTTCTTTGAGATATTCGCGCTCCTCGAGGGCCTTGTCGAGGTCGTCGTAATGCTCGGTGATGAGTTTGCCTTTGATTCGAAGGGTTTTGGTTGTTGAGTCGTAGACCAGATAGGAGCTTTGGTCGGGGGCACCGACAGCGAGGTCGCCGAGGACTTTGAGGAAGGCCCGGGCGGTGGTCATGTCGAATCCTTGGGCGATGATTTCTTTTCCTTCCAAAGTGTAGGAGTCGATGCCCTGCAACATCTTGATGCTGGGGGCGTCGATGGCGACGGACGATATGATGATGGCATTCTGGCGCATGGGCTCTTCGGTACCACCCACGGCGGGGTCGTAACCGAGCTGGATTACAGCATCGCCGGCTACGGGTATGTCTGAACCGGTATCGGCGTCGGTTTTGGAGAGGTCGATGTAGTTATCACCGATACCTACTACTTTGCGCCAGTAATAGCGGGGCTTTAATACCGACGTTCTATCAACTGCCCGACAGATGGCCATATCGCCTACGACAAAATCGTTCTGGGGGGCGACAGTTCCGTCGTCTGCATAGCAGCGGTAATAAGTCTCGAATTCCTCCACCCGGAAGAGGCTGGCGAAGGAGGCCGAGCTGATGATGTATTCGCCAGCGATGTGGGTGACTCGGTTGACCTGTGTCTCCTGTATGATAGCCTTTTTGCGAATAAAGATGTTGTCGGCTTCTATATAGGTGTTGCCCTGCTCGTCGGTGCGGAAGGTTCCGCCGCTCACAAGGGAGGAGTAGTTGCCGATGTCGAGACCTTGCAGAAAGGTGATTTTAGCTTGGGCGGTGTCGGGCCGCAGGCGACTGAGGGCCTCTTTCAACACCCGCCGTGCGCTGAAGACGTTGTTGTCGGTCGGCAGGGTGTTGTCCCAACTACGTATGAGGTCGGGAAAAGAGCCCGACGTGGCTTCCCGTACATAATTCTCCACCGCGGTGATGTTGCTGTTGATGGTTGCCATCGCACCGGTGCTCGTGGCATCGCTGATTTCGATGTCGGCCTGCGAGGGAAGGTTCACCTTCCGCGTGATTTTGGTAATGCGGCTGCTGCGATAGCCGGTATCCGGGAAATATTTGTCACTTTCGAGCCGCACCCGTCGCCCCACATAGAGGTCGATGTCGTGATCTTCGACATAGACGTGGTCGGTCGGTGCCTTGTAGCGGCTCACGTCGATGGCGTTCTCCTCGTTGTACCTGTCGACTGCCTCCTTGAACTCCTGCTCGGCCATCGGGTAATACTTTTCAGGCATTCGTATGTTCCACAGGATATATTTATCCTTATCCCTTGGACACAATGCGTCGTTGGGCAGTTGTGTGTCGTCGTCATAAGGCCAGATGGTGATGATTTCAAATTCCCGCGTATCGCTATTGAAATTCACCTCAAAATAATAGGTACCGTCGGCCTCGTCGCCCAGACCGGCCAGTTTCGATCCCTCCTGGAACGACACACGCTTCACCTGGTTGGCCAGCTCGTGCTTATTTGGGTCGAAATCGAGGGTGTCGTCCTTGAAATACCAGATAGTAAAGGGATTGCCATCTTCGTCTTTCGCCTCTTCCTTGCGCACCGAGCTCACGACGCCGATGCGCCTGGGATAGATGTCGGCAAAGGCTTCGGCCTCGTAGTGATGCCACACGCCGTATTTGTCGACATTCACATCGACGTGCTTCGCGCCGCCGGGGAGTTGCAGGCGGGTGTGCCCGTATTTCTCGGGGTCGATGTTGCGGCTGCTGCCCACCGGATAGAGCCGGGTGTAGAACTTGGCGTTGTCGGCCATGTCGCTGCTCAGCGAGAGCAGGCCCTTGCCGTAGGCCAACGTCACCTCCTCGCCTTGTTCGCAGCGGCAGATGTTGACGGTTTGCCCCTCGACCCACCACTCGGCGCGGTTGCCAGCCTTCTCGGCCACCTCTTTGAGGGCCTCGTCGCAATACTTGCCGAAGTAGTCGATGACGATATTGTCGGTCCCCTCGACCGTGCCCACCTTCCAGTCGGTTGTGCCCATGCCGTTGTTGATGCTCTTGACGATCAGGGCAACGTGGTCACGAGGCGGAGCGGTCAAGGTAAAGACCGGTTCGTCGTCGCCATCCGTGTCGTTGATGACCAGGAATCGCTTTACCAGGCTTTCGATGCCGTAGAGCTTGACGGCATATTTCCACTCAATTGTAGATGTTTGCTCGGGGTGATAACGCTCCATAAGCCAGTAACGTCGGCCCATGAACTCGGCGTAGTCATTCACCTCGAGGGGCACGTGTTCGTAGAGCGTGAACGACAGGCTGAGCACGTTGTCGCCCTGCAACTCCATCTCTTGCGTCGAGTTGTCGTCACAGGGTACCTGTGTTTTCACCATGCCGTCGCTGTCGTAAATCGTTATCATCTCGTATGCTGTTTTAAGGTCGTTTTAATGCTGTTATAAGTTCATTCAAATAGCCGGGACAGGCTCGCGGAATGTCACATAAAACCGGCTGGCCTGCTTGCCCACTTTCCAGAGATAAGTGAGCGGCTCATAATCGCTCGCCTCCTTGTAGAAGGTGCGAAGAGTCATTTCCAGGTCGGGGAAATTGATGTCGAGCCAACCACCGTCGCCCTGCTTCAGCATGGCGATGAATGCCCGGTACTGTGACAACCAGGCCTCCCGGGTGTCGGCATAGAGGGCAAAGTAGAGCTTGACGTCGCGCGCCTGGTTCTTCACGTCGAGCACGGCCGAATACTTCTCTCCGTTTTCTTCGCGAATATCCACGGCCACGTGCGACTTGGTTTTTGCCGGTGCCATGATGGCTTTCAGGTTGTTGCGGTCGCCCCGCTTCTTCTCGACCAGGAAAGCACCATACATTTGCCAAATGTCTACTCCGTTAATAATGACCTTACCTCCCAATATTGTATCCATACTTATTTCATTTTAAGCCCGTCTCTCACGATCTTCTTGATGTCCTCCTTTATCTCTCCCAGGTGCCTGGCACTGGTGCCGGTGTTCTCCTCGATGCGCCGCAGGTGGTCCACGGCTACGCCCATCTGCTCGCTCACATCGCTCATCTTGTCGTCCATGCTCGACCAGTGCATCTGGCCGGAGACAAAGAGCCCTTCGAGCTTGGTACCCTGGTCTTGGCTCATGGCGGTGAAACCGCCCGATTTCCCGCTTTGGCTCGTGCCACTGTCGCCGGTATAGCCAGCTGCAGCAGCGATGCCGTCGCGTATATCGATACCCTGATTAACGATCGACTGCCACCAGTCTGTCAGCCACTCGATTTCGTTGTCGTCCAAGTTGCCGTCGGCCATCGCATCGCCATAGGCTTTACGCCATTTATCCACCTCCGATTTGAGCTGCTTGTCCAGTTCGGTCTTGAGCATGGTGCGCATAAACGTCTCGCTCAAGTCGTCGGCGAAATCCTCCCAACTCGACTCCATGTCCATGAGCATGTCAATAAAGTTGTTGTACAGACTGTCAAAAGAGACCTGCGTGACGCTATCGTAATAGGCCTGTTCAAGCTCTTTACGCTGCTCGGCGAAGGCGATGTAGTCGTCCATATACTGGGCCGCATCCTTATACCCCTCACTGGCATAGTCCTTGACTTTGGCATACAGATCGGGAACGTCTCGGGCAACCTTAGCCATCTCTTCGCTCGAAAGTCCCCAAAAATCGGCGGCCTCGTCTATCGTCCTCCCGACCACATCGCTGATGCGCTGCCAGTCGTAGTCGCTCATGGCTGTATCAATTCTCTTATTAGAAGATTTTTTACCGCCAATCCCCAAAAAACCATTACTGTATGCGGCAGCACTACGTTGCATTTGTTCCCGTTTATTAGCCTCGGAGGCGTCAAGATTGGCAACCTGCTTTTCATAGAGGTCAGTCGCGTATTGACCTGAGGTATTTTTTATTTCATCGGTCAACGACTCAATGGAACTGATGAGAGCTTCATTGGTAGAGCTCAGATGTTCAATGTCTTCCTCCAGACGAGGGTCGCTGTCGCCACTTCCTACCCATGAACTGAAATTTCCCCAAGTCAGCGCATCGAAAATATTTCCGATTCCTTTTAATAAGGAATTGCCAATCGTCACAAAAAGATCTCCTGAAAGGATATCGGATAGGATTCCGCTCACGGCATTGAATACGGCATCGAGCAATCCGCCGACGACAACGCTAAGTCCATCTTTGAAAACATCTATAATGCTTACAATCCAGCCGATGATGGGCACATCTTCCAGCGCATCGGCCACTTTGCCAAATGCTTTACCGAGGACTCCACCCATTTTTTCGGCGGAGTTTCCCAAGGTGATAAGACCATCATACGCCCCACTCAGGCTTCCCGATGCGATTTGTTGCAATCCACCCACCACTCCTTCCATAGAGGATTTGAGGGTGGTAGCCGTATCTGTAACCGTTTTTTTTGCATTATCGGTGATAGTCTGCATCGACTCTACGTTTTGGGCTGCCGCGGCTTCGTTCATCTGCGCCGTTTCAAGAGCCTCTTTGGCTACTTCCTTTTCCTCCTGTGTACCGGAGACCATAGCCTCTTCATATTTTTGTTGAGCCTCCAACAATTCTTTGTACGAGTCTGCGTAGGTACTCTGCACCTCTTTTAAGGAGACAAGGCTTTTCTGATATGCAGTGATATCACTTCCTAATTTTTTAAAGTTTACATTCTTTGCCCCGCCCAAAGATTGTTCCATCTGCCTAATGGCATTCATAAACACCTCCTGGCTGTCATGGTCGGCATTACGAAACTCATCAGTTTGCATATAAGCCTTTGCCTTCTCCAATTCAGGCGCAATTATATCGTGGAACATACTCCCAAACTCACCAAATACCACGCTCCAATCTATATTGGCTTTCAGCTCCTGGGATTCTATGCCGGAAAGAAGGCTGTCTCGTTCTACCTCAAGACGTTGTTTTTCTCCATTTGAAGAGGCTTTGCTTATCTTGGTCGCATACTCCTCGGCTATGGCCAACTTCTGCTGCTGGTAAGTGCCATATGCCCGAAGGTTTTCTTGCATGGCGCTGAATTCTTCCTGGTATGCTTGGGCCACATTCCGTTGCCGTTTCTCTTCGTTCAACTCATTGGCCCTGTCAATTTCGTTTTGTTGCTCATCGGTCAACCCGGAGGCATTGGTACCGGCGACTCCGGCTTTCTTGTTTAGCTCAGCCAGCCCACGGGCTGTCTTCTCTATCTCGGCTTTGCGCTTGTTGTAGTCGGCATCAATCTGTGCCAGCCGCTTTGCCGTACCCTCATCCATCAGGTCAAGCTCTTCGTCCTGATTCTGTCTCTCCAGTGCCAGCAGCTCGTCATTCAACCTTTGCTGAGCCTGCTTTCTATTCTCGGCCTGGTTCTTGGTAGAATTGTCTGCGGGAGCTTCGGGCGTAATCGGCCGATAGTCGGAAAGGCCAGACTCTTTGATGATTCGGGAATTTTCTTGCTGAAACCATTCGGCTTGATTAAGATAGTGTTGCTTTTCATTCTCTACTTCTTGCAATGCCTTGTTAAACGCGGTCTCAGCCGGGTCACTGCCGTAGTGACCGATATTGCTTCCACCAAAAAACATGTAGGCCTTTCCGCCGGGGCCCCAAAACGGGCGGTACTCTTCCTTACCCTTGCTGCGTATCTCGTTGGCCTTTTCGTCGGCCTCTACGGCTTTCTTAATATACGACTGGGCCTTGGCCTGATTGAACAGCGATTCAATATAGGCATTACCCTTTTGTATCAGCACGTCATACCATTCGGCCAATGTCTTGTATGAACCGAAAGCGTCACCGTATTTACGATTCAGTTCATCCACTTTGCTCTTCTCCTGCTCTTTCGTACCAACAAAATCTCGCAGCTCACTAATGGTATTGTCCAACTCGGCCCGGGTACGTACTGAAACGGCATGCCCCTCTTTTTCCACCTCGTTTTTCTCCTGCAGGGACTTTTTCAAGGCGTCGACTCCCTCTTTGGCACTGAATAGCCCCTTCACCCAGTCGACAATCTCATCGCCATACATGACCAGCAGCATGATGCCTGTGGTCAGTGCAGTCTGCCACGAGAAAAGAGAGGAGAGAATTTGCCGCCATACGGGCACCCCTTTTTGTCCAGCCTTTACCAGGCCTTCATATTCACGCTTCGCCCTTTGCACCTCGTCGGCGAAGATGGGCAGGTTGTTGGAGATGGCGAGGAAAAACATTTGGGGACCCATGGCCAGAGAGGGCATCTCCCTGGCCATCTGCTGGATGCTCATGTGCAGGCCGTTGAATTGTTGCTTGGCCGCAGGTAATTCGGGCGGTATGGTCTGTGTGCTTTCAGCAGTTGCATCCAAATGTTTCAACTGCGCCTCCAGTTCGGCTATCTGCTTCTGGAGGACTTCAATTCCGGCAATGTTCTCACGCTGGTCGAGATTCGGGGAGGCGTTTTGCCCGGCCCTGCGCAATTCTTCCATTTGATTCTCGAGCAGAGCTATGGAGTCGCGCAATTTTTGGGCTTGTTTGTCCAGTTCAGCATTCGCCGAAGCTGTCTTTCCTTTCAGCTCGTCCACCTTGCGGCCTGCCTTGTCGAGACCACCCGACAGGCGGTCTTTCATAATAATCTCTATCTCTACCGGTTTTGTTGCCATATCACTTTTTCAGGTTGCTTTGAAAAAATCCTACGATGTCGGCAGCCTCGTCCTCCACACTCTTCTCCTCCTGTCTTTTTCGGATATAGCGTGGGGCGTCGGCCAGCATCATGATCAAGGTTTGGAAGTTGACACCTTCCAGTATGTACTTTACACTCCAGCCGGTGGCGTCGGCCACCTGCCAGATAAAACCGAAGGGGCTATGGGAGGGCTCGAATACCGTCTTTAACTCCCCTTTCTTGGGCGGCTCAGTCTCAGCTTCATCGGGTTCGTCCGCTCGACTGATCTGATAATATTCATAAAAGGGTCGGTGCCCAGCAGGAAGATGAAGCTGCGCATGGCGGCCATCAGGAAAGGCAGTTCCATAAAGTTGCGCACCCACCAGGCAGTGACCCCGACGAGCAGCCGGCGGCTGATCCAGCCGCGACACAGGGTATAGGCCACCATGCGGCTCACCTGTTTGCCGTGGGTCGCCAAAAAGGCCATTTCCTCCTCCTTCGTAAACTTGTTCATCTGTTCCGCCGTCACCCCTAACGAGAGGTACACCCGGGCCAGCCGCATGAGGCCGCCCAGCCGGGGCCTGCGCATGACCACCCGCAGCCTGAGGGGCTTACAGAACGGGAGACGGATATCCTTCAAGGGGACGGACACGCCCCGGTCCAATAGGGCGGCCGCCCCCTCGCGCTGTATGAGGCGTGCGACTTTCTCGTCCATACGTTATTCCGATGGAGTGTCGTTGATTTCGTAAGGAGCGGTGTCCGCTTCCTCCGGCTTGTTCACTTTCAGCTGGCACTCTATCTTGGAAACCTCGGTCAGCGTCAGCTTGCCGCCCAAGTTGGCCATAATGGTACCGTTGGGAATCTTCATCGTCTGTCCGCTCACGAACTGGATTTCCCACGGGCCGCGAAGCTCTACCAAGTCGGTGGGAGCTTTCCAGCCGGTGTACGACCCGGTACTGCCTACCAGTGTACCACCCAGGACGGCCTGTATGTTCTCGTAATCCAACTGAATGAGGTTGAACGTGGGAGCGATGGTTGCATTCTTGTTGGCCAGCGTCAGCACGGGGGCATCGGGCACCTGTTCGGCTTCAATGTCGGTACTTTCGGCCTTTGTGCCGCCCCAGTCCCAGCTACCTTTTTCGATGTAGCCAATTTCCTTTTGATTAAACTTTACGACGGCTATGCCGTAGATGAATTTCTTAGTTGCCATTTTTCAGTCTGTTTTTGATGATTATTGTTGCTAAAATAGTTATCGCTATGCCGATGCCGAACCCTGCGAAAAAGATTCTAACGGGGTTTGAATGCCGTTTTGTTTCCGCTTCGTACAGTCCGGTCAGGTATTCGTAGCGCTCGCGCCACGCCGACGAAGATCTCTCGTAATACTCGCACTGTCGTTGCAAGCTGTCGCAAGAGGCATATACCACAATGGTCGTGGGTTCCTTCCCCTTGCCGATGTCGAGACGGGCCTGTCCGCTTTTGGCGTGAAACGATGAGCCCTCCGGCAGTTTAAGGAGGCTGTCCATCGGTATCTCCATCTTCACCTCCGACATCGGTACCGTTTCCGTCCGTACCCGGCGAACTTCTTGCACGAGGCTGTCTCTGTGCTCCATCTCCACCACCTGCACCTTTTGTGTTGCTTTTCGGGAGGTCGCGCAACTTGAAAAGGACAGGGCAATCGACGCTAAACCTACAACTGTTAGCCGACTCGACAGCCTTGCGCAGGCGTGCCATTTCCCGTTTGGTTGCTCCAAATTCCCGCTTGGTTTCACCAAATTCTTCTTTGGTAGAACGAAGTTCTTCGCGTGTTTCACCCAACTCCTTTTTTAAGGGTTCGACAATGTTCTCTATCAATATCCGGGTGGCCTGTTCAGTGTTGCCTATCCGGACTGTTTCGGCTTCCGCCTTCGCTTTCTCCGCTTCGGCATTCGCCTTGCGGACGGTCGCTTTCAGAGTCAGAAGTCCGACAACCGCCGCCAACAGGCCGCCGCCCAGTATCCAGTTAAGCATTTCACTGAACTCCATAGGACTGCCTGTTTATGACTTGCTTCCCGACTTTTTAGCGATAAGGCCGATAAGCCATTGAACCAGTCCCGTATCCGCAATCCCGTTCGCCACGAAGGAGGCTCCTAAACCGTAAAGCAGGGCGATATACCATTGGATGTCCGACACGAATCCGGCATCAAGCCACCATAGCAGCATGGCGGCCGCCATACCGACACACCAACTGACAAGCTGGGTAAGCAGTCCGTTCATCTTGGGAAACAGGGCTTTGATACCTTCCGTCAGCAATACCACACAACCGGCAAATCCGGCAAAAGTGGCGATCATGCTGTCATAATCTGTACCGGTGGATACATCGCCCGTTTGGGCAAATGCGGCTGATACAAACACGAGTATCAGCATGAAAAAACAAATCAACTTTTTCATTTCATTCTTTTTTTATGGGTTTATTCCTATTGATTTCAACCAAGCCCGCACGTCGAACGAGGGGCAGGCTTTCGCCGCCAACTGGTTGTGGCCGACAATCTCCACGTCGGGGAAGCGCCGGTGGAAATCCTTCACGTAGGTTTCCATCGCTTCCCGCTGTGCGAGGGTGCGGGTGTCCACGGGAGTCTTGCCGTCGGCGGCGACACCGCCCACGTACACAACGTGCCGGGCTGTCGTGTTGTACCCTTTTGCCCCGTTGGTAATCTCCCATGAATCGACCTGCGCATCCTCGTTGTTGTCGACCAGGCGCTCCACGCTTCCGTCGATGTGAATCATGTCGGTATAGCCCACCTGCTTCCAGCCTCGCCCGGCAGGGGGTGCCGAGGTGTGCCACCGGCGAATTTCGTCGGAGGTCACCTCACGCCCCTCGGGGGTAGCGGTACAGTGCAGGACCAGATACCTCAACTTTCCCATGGGTTAGGCTCCTTGTTTGGCTTGCGAGATGGTTATCTTCGCAGTCTTTGACTCGTCCGAATTCAGAGTGATGGTCAATGTCCCACTCTTTGCGTTACCTGTGTCGTTGGCCTCCGCCGAAATGGTCACGCCGGTCTCGGTCTCCTCGACTTCAAATCCAGCCGGAGCGGCGCCTACGGTGTATTCACCGCTGGCTGTTACGGTCACTTCTTTGCTGCCACCCTCTGCCGGAATAGCCACCGTGGTCGGGTCGGCAGAAATGGTTTTTGCAGTCGGCTGAAATACGGGACTTTTGCGGCTGTCCAAAACCACGGTCTCCTCCCCGAAAGCGATATTGGTATCAGCCTTCATCAGCATCTTGAAGAAGTACAACTCGCTGGCATTGGAAATCTTGTCTATCTGAATGACATTCTCGTCGTCTTGCAGATTGACGGCGGCGAACAGGTTTCCGTCTGCGCCCATCGAACACAACGTGACCACAATCAGATCGTCGGGCCATGCAGCCAAAGTCTCGATGGCGATACCCTTGTAACGATGTGCGTTCACGTCCGTCTCGCTCGCGTTCTTAGCTTCGCGTTCCGTCAGTTCGTCATCGTACTTGTCGAAATCATCGATACTCATGATGATACGCAGGTTCGGGTTGTTACGGATTGCTTTGGGGATAGCGCTCCGAACGGCTTTCAACTTGCCGAGCATGGTTGTTTCCTCACTGTCCACGATGATGAGTTCCGTATCTTTGGCCATTTGGGTGAGGATACCGTTAAACAGATGGTCATCATCGTCGCCGTATTCGCCGTTGATGTAATGGTCACCTAATTCGAACTGTACCTGCTTGGCAAGCTCGGCCAGAAGGGCGTTTTGTGCTTCGGGAGGCAATTCGGCGAACACGAGGTTGCCTTTCGGCTGCCACTTGCGCCAGATCTGCTCGAAGGCGCGGGGATTGAACACGGTGAAGGCCATGAAGTCCTTCGGGTCGAGGCTCTTTTCGTCGTAATTGAAATTGCCCTTCGAATCTTCCACGCCGGGGTTCTCTTTACGCTTCTGGAGCATCTTCCCGCTTCTCAGGCGGGGCAGGCTGATTTTCTTTTCCACACCGGGAATGACCATGATAAGGCCTTTCTCCACAATCTCGTTGCCGGTGGCGGCGAGGGTCAGCAGCTGCTCCAGCACCTCGCCGTTGTAATTGGTGTTTTTTACTACTATCGCCATGTTATTGCTTGTTAAGTTTGTTCTTGATTTCATTCATACGCTTGTTCCACGGGCTATCGCCTCCCGGCTCCACATTCAGGTCCTCCATGACCTTTCGTTTCGGAGTGAGCGCTTTTAATGCCTTTTCCCCCTCTTCCGGGTTTGACTTCAAAATGTTCTCATAAACCGAACGAGTAGCGGCATTGATGCGCCCGTCCGCCTCGGCGGCGTCGAGCAAAGCCTTGCGGGTGGCCTCCTTGTCGGCGGCCTCTTTGTCCTCGAACGCTTTCAACCGTTCTTTCAGACCGGTGTTTTCCTCTTCAAGACCGGATACCCGGCCCGCTTCCTTGGCGTAGGCCTGAGCCTGCGCGATTACTTCCTCCTCGTTCTTGCAATTGGCAAACGAGGGGTGTTTTCGAATTTCCTCCAAATTCATTTTGCTTTTGTTTTTTGGCTCTGCGAGCCGGTTATTGAATAAAGTGTATATCTGTTCCGGGGTGCTGCCCGCCGGAACCGGTTCTGCGTCATAGATGCCGTCGATAAAGCCGAGCCGGAGCGCCTCGTCCGCCGTCAGCCAGTGGTCCTCGCCATCGAAAAACCGGGCTTTGACCTCCTCTTTCGTCATACCGAGACGGGCAGCGTATATATCCCCGAGGCTGTCCTCGAGGCTCTCTATCTCTTCGATGCACTTCTGCATATCCTTTTTGTTGCCGTAGCAGCCGCCGCTCACGCTGTGCAACATCAGCCTCGCGTACTTGCTCATCTCCACCGGCTTGCCGCACAGGGCTATCACACTGGCCATACTTGCCGCAATGCCGTCCACATAGATGTGCACATCGGCCTTGCTGTTCTTGATGGCGTTGTAAATGGCGATGCCGCAATAGACTTCACCGCCGTTGCTGTTAATGCGAATATTGACCCGGCGGCCCGCCTTCTCGGCTTCCAGCAGTTCCCGGGCCACCCGCCCGCTCTGCACCTCGTAAGAATCCCCGATGTCACCATAGAGGAAAATCGTGCTCGCTCCCTCTGCGTCGGTCTGTATGTTGAAAAATCTGCTCATTGTCCTTTGTTTTTTGGCGCATGGACGCGCCGGTTCACAACGCAAAAATGCGACAAAACAACAGCCTATAAAAATTACATTTTTATCGTGTAACGCTATGACGTCATGGTGTTTTCACAAGTTCACATCGTGCGGAAAGGTTTTTATTTCGCGGGAATTTTAGGGCATTTTTGCAGTGTAATCACAAGCAGTAACGCATTATGGCAGATTTGACAAATGCCCAAAAGAAAGAGTGGGCAAAGACTTTATACCTGCGGGAAAACCTCACGCAGCAGGAAATCGCGGAGCGTGTGGGTGTATCCCGCGTGACGGTTTCCAACTGGGTGCGTGCCGGAAAATGGGAGGAGCAGAAGGCCGGGCTGACCCTTACCCGGCAGGAACAGGTAGCAAACCTCTACCGGCAGGTGGCCGAAATCAACCGGGTCATCTCGACCAGGGCGGAGGGGGAGCGCTTCCCCAATTCCAAGGAGGCCGACATTCTCGGCAAGCTGTCGGCCGCCATTCGGAACATGGAGCAGGAGACGGGTATCGCCGACATCATCAGCGTGCTCACCGGTTTTATCGAATGGCTCCGTCCGTTCGACCTTGAAAAGGCAAAAGAACTGACAAGGCTGGCGGACGCTTATATCAAGGACAAACTATAAACGACCGCCCATGAAACAGATCGACAGAACAGCCCTCCTCGACTGGGAGAAGTTCAAGGAGGACATCGATAGGGCCACGCCGGTGGACAAATCCATGTCCGCCGCCGACCGGGAGAAGCACCGCCGGTATCTCGAAAGGCACCCGGTGGAGTGGATTAAGTTCTTCTTTCCGCACTATGCCAAGTATGAGTTCGCCGATTTCCAGAAGCGGGCCATACAGCGCATCATCGCACACGACGAATGGTTCGAGGTGCTTTCGTGGAGCCGTGAGCTGGCCAAGTCCACCGTCACCATGTTCGTCGTCATGTTCGTCACGCTCACCGGGCGGAAGAAAAACGTCATCATGACCTCCAACAGCAAAGACAACGCCGTCAGGCTGCTGGCTCCCTACCGGGCCAACTTGGAGGCCAACGGCCGCATACAGGCCTATTACGGCAAACAGGAGACGCCCGGCTCGTGGACAGAGGACGAGTTTGTCACCAAAGGGGGCGTGGCGTTCCGGGCGCTCGGCGCCGGACAGTCGCCGCGTGGCTCGCGCAACGAGGCCGTTCGCCCGGACGTGCTGCTCGTGGACGATTTCGACACCGACGAGGACACCAAGAACCCGGACACGATTCAAAAGCGGTGGGACTGGTGGGAGAACGCCCTCTATCCGACCCGCTCGATTTCGGAGCCGACCCTTATCATCTTCTGCGGCAACATCATCGCCAAAGATTGCTGCGTGGTGCGGGCCGGGAACATGGCCGACCACTGGGACATCGTGAACATTCGAGACCGGAACGGCCGTTCCTCTTGGCCGGAGAAGAACTCGGAGGAGTTTATCGACCGAACACTGTCTAAAATTTCCACCAAGGCGGCGCAGGGGGAGTACTTCAACAACCCCATTTCCGTCGGCGAGGTGTTCGAGACCATCTCCTACGGCAAGGTGCCGCCCCTGTCGAAGTTTAAGTTTCTGGTCGCATATGGCGACCCGGCTCCGGGCGAGAGCAAGGGCAAGAAAGGCAAGTCCTTCAAGACGGTCTCGCTGCTCGGCAAGCTCGGCGGCCGCCTCTATGTCATCAAGACCTTCCTCGCCCAAGCCCTGAACGCCGAATTCATCGGGTGGTATGTCAAGCTGTTGGAGTTCGTCGGTGGGAAAGCCCCCGTGTATTGCTACATGGAGAACAACAAACTGCAAGACCCCTTCTTCCAGCAGGTGTTCAAACCCCTCGTGGCCAAAGTCAGGCGGGAGCAGCATGTATCGCTCTATATCCGGGGCGACGAGAAGAAGAAAACCGACAAGGGCACCCGTATCGAAGCCAACCTCGAGCCTTTGAACCGGGAAGGGAACCTCATTCTCAACGAGGCGGAGCGGGACAACCCGCACATGAAGGAGCTGGAGGACCAGTTCAAACTGTTCACCCTCTCCCTGCGCTATCCGGCGGACGGACCCGACGCCGTGGAGGGAGGCAACCGCGTCATCGACGAGATCATGCACCGGGCGGAACCGCCGGTGGTCAAAACCCGGAGGGAGATACGGAGCCGGAACAAACGAAGATTATAACCCTTTAACCCCTATACCTATGAGCCAATTTGTCGAATTGAGGGACTATGACGCGAGTATCCACCGCGACATTCTGGACGCCCTCGTGCGGGAGGACGAGCCTCTCATCGAAATCTGCGAGGACAGGGCTGTCGCCGAGATGCGCTGCTACCTGTCGAAACGCTACGACTGCGACAGACTCTTCTCCGCCACCGGGGACGAGCGCAACCAGCTGGTGTTGATGATGGTCATCGACATCGCGGTCTATCACATTTTTTGCATACACAACCCGCAGAAGCTGTCGCCCATGCGCAAGGACCGCTACGAGCGGGCCGTGGAGTGGATGAAGGCGGTGGCCGCCGAAGAGATTTCCATCGAGGGGGCGCCGCTCCTGCCGGCGGAGGAACGGGCCAAAAACGCGAACTTCCGTATCGAGAGCAACCGAAAGAGGACAAATCACTGGTAATTACATAAGACTATGGCAAAGAAACCAAGAAAGAACAAACAGGGTGTCATCACCGTTGGGGGCAACCTGACGCTTCCCGGACAGAAAGGGCCGAATGTCATCGTGCTCACGCAACCCAAACGCTTCGGCATCGACATCGCCGACTATATGACGGCCGTCCGCGCCGCCGAGAACGTGGACTATTCAAGGCGTTACAGACTGTATGATCTGTATGCCGACATACTCATGGACACGCACCTCACCTGTGTAATCGAGAAGCGGAAGAACGCCGTGCTCTGCTCCAACATCGAGTTCAGGCGTGACGGTAAGCCCGACGACGCGGTGAACGAGCAGATACGCTCCCCGTGGTTCAACCGGCTGGTCGGCGACATCATCGACGCCAAGTTCTGGGGCTTCTCCCTCTGCCAGTTCTACCGGGAGGGGGAATGGGTGGACTACGACCTGATTCCCCGCAAGCATGTGGATCCCGTAAGACGGTTGATCCTCCGGCACCAGACGGACATCGTCGGCCTGCCGTGGGATAATTACTCCGACCTGCTGTTCATCGGCAGCCCCGACAATTTGGGGCTTTTGGCCAAGGCTGCACCGTGGGTCATCTACAAGCGAAATACCACGGGAGACTGGTCGCAGTTCTCCGAGCTCTTCGGCATGCCCATACAGGAGTATATCTACAACTCAGACGACGAACAGTCCCGCCAGCGGGCGATAGAGGACGCCGCGAATATCGGAAGCCTCGCGCAGTTCTTCCACGACGAGGGAACCAAACTCAACTTTATAGAAGCGGGCAACAAGACCGGTTCGGCCGATGTGTACGAGCGACTCTGTGAACGGTGCAACAACGAGATTTCCAAGCTCGTCCTCGGCAACACGCTGACCACGGAATCGTCAAGTAACGGCACGCAGGCTCTCGGAACCGTTCATAAAAAGGTGGAGGACAAGGTAGCCGAGGCCGACAAACGTTATCTCCTCGACGTGCTCAACTACGACATGGCCGATATCTTTTCCCATATGGGCATCGACACCTCTGGGGGCGTTTTTTGCTTCCCGGAGAAGAAAGAGATAGACCCCGCCTCAAAGGTCAACATTCTCACACAGATTGCCCGGCAGTTCAACCTGCCGATATCCGACGACTACCTCTATGAGGAGTTTGGCATCGAGAAGCCGGCCGACTACGAGCGGCAGAAAAGAGAACGGGAAGAGGAGCGGAAAAGGGAAGATGCTGCCGCCAAACAGCTTCAACAGACGCAACAAAAACCGGCGGAGGAAGAAATAGAGGAGCCTGGCTCCGAGCCGGATCCGGAGCCGAAGCCCGAACCTGTTCGCAAAAAATCATTCCGCGACCGGCTGGCCCGTTTTTTCGGAAAAGCCCCGTCGGGCGGCGGGGCAGTTTTAGACTGGTAGTCAACCGCCTTTACGGAACGAAGAAGGGCGATGTTTCTTCGGGCTTCGAGTTCTCCGGCGAGGTGTTGCGCCGCGCCTTGCGGAACATTTACAGCGAGAACTTCCGCCCGGCGACCGACATCGAGATTAACCTGTTCGACGAGATCTGCAACAAGATAGACGAGGCTGCCCAAAAGGGCTTCGACGAGTCCGGGGCTGTGGACCCTGACGACGACTTCCGTGCGGCCATCTTGCGGAACAACGAGGTGTTCGCGGCGTTCAAGGTACACCGCATGCAGAACGACATGGCACGCCTGTTATTGGATTCGAACGGCAATTTAAAACCGTTCGAACAATGGCAGAAAGAGGTGATGCCTATCGCCTCGCACCAGGTGGGTCATTGGTTGCGAACCGAATATGACACGGCGGTCTTGCGGGCTCATCAGGCGGCCGACTGGCAGCAGTTCGAGCGGGAGAAAGACGTATTACCGAATTTGAGGTGGATGCCCTCCACCTCGGTCAATCCCGGGAAAGACCACATGGTATTCTGGGGGACGGTTCGCCCCATCGACGACCCGTTCTGGAGCCAACATCGGCCTGGTGACCGCTGGAACTGCAAGTGCGACCTCTCCTCGACGGACGACCCGGTGACCGAAATTCCCGACTTCACGACAAACGACAACCCGCACCCTGGGCTGGACAACAATCCGGGTAAGGACGGCAAGCTGTTTTCCGACACGCACCCGTATATAGCGAACGCCTATCCGGGAGCTAAAAAAGCAGTGAAAAAGCTAATGGCACAGTTAGATAAGTCAAAGGCAATGAGAATTCGTCGAAAGGAAATCCAACGTGAAGCAGCAAGCCTAAAAAACGAGTCTTTTCTAAATCGACATTTTGAATATCCCATACACATCACAGGACGTGGTATCAAGGAATGGCTTAATCAACCTCACAAATTTTATGAAGCCAAAAATGAAATGCTATTGTCCATTAAGGAGATATTGAAAGAGGCCAAATATTTGGGCTATGGGCCGGATAAACATGATTTGTCTGTAAAAGCACATCTTTTTGAGGTGAAACTACAAGGCGAAAAATCATGGATTGTTGTGCGTGAGTTTTCACCAGATAAAGTGGAGGTACACAGTATTTCAGATAGTGAAAATATCAAGAATATTATCACAAAAAAACCGGACAATCTGTAAGGACTCGTAGAACTGCAATCCACGACCTTACTGGAAGCCCGGCTTTCATAGCACAAATATAGTGATTATAAGTAAATAATCAAATTATAAGACAAATTTTATTCCAAACTCAAAGACTATGCCTACACAATTTATGGAGCGTGAGCGCAAGGCACTGGAAAAACTCATGCGCCGGGAGATGCCGGTCATCGCCGGGCGAATGGCCCAAGAACACTTTCAAAACAACTTCCGGCAAGGTGGGTTCGTCAACGGGGGGCTGCACCCGTGGCCGAAGGCCAAGCGGCTCTCCTCCGGAAGAACCGACGCAGCCGGTAACTACGGCACGCTGCTTTCCGAGCGGAAAGTCCTATTTAAATCCATCAAATACATACCGACGGACTATCGGGTGAAAATATCGAACGATGTGGTCTATGCCCCCATTCACAACTGGGGAGGAACGGTCGCCGTAACCGTTACCGATCGCATGAGGCGGTTTGCGTGGGCCAAGTACCGCGAAGCCTCGGGCAAACCCTCAAAAAGCGCGGGGAAAAAGGGACGAAAAAAAGCGGCAGGCAAGCAAACTCTCAACCAGCAGGCCCAGATGTGGAGAGGACTCGCTCTCACCAAGAAAAAGAAACTGAACATACGCATACCCCAGCGGCAGTTTCTCGGGGAGAGCGAGGAACTCAACGAAAAAATAGAAAAGAAAGTCGCCGAAAAAATCATCAACATTTTAAATTCATAAAGTCATGGAAGAAATCTTTATCGCCATCATGGAGCAGATTGCCCGTGAAATGCCGAAACTCTCGCTCATCGACGAAGACTACGGTCAATTGGAAATGGGCGCGGAAGAGGACCACTACCCGATCACCTTTCCCTGTGTCTTAATCGGCAACACCGATTCGAACTGGCACGACCTCGGCTACGGGGCACAGAACAGCGAATCGTTCATCACCGTGCGCCTGGCTATCGACTGCTATCACGACACCAGCTATGCCTCGGGTACCTACGACAAAGTGCGTGAACGCCAACAAATGGCAAACAATCTGTACAAAGCCTTGCAGTGCTTGCAGTGTACGGAGAATGCCTCGCCGCTCGTGCGGGAGAAGAGCCGGGAATATGCGCTCCCGGGAAATATCAAGGTCTATGAAATGACCTTCTCGTTTACCCTGCACGACGAGTCGGCCATGGAGTCGTAGCCCGGTAAAACAAAAGGGGTGACCGCTCAAAACGGTCACCCCTTGTCTCATCTCCGCCCAGTATTATCGGAGTCCTTTCGCTCGCAACATTTCGAGCACATCGCCCTCTTCCGGCATCATTTCCAATATCAGGCTTACAGAGTCCAGGGCGGCGGCCCATCAGCATCTCGTGTACATGATGGCGGCTCACACCGAAGAACTCGGCCACCTCACGCTCATCGTTCAACGTAACCCATTGTGGCAGCTCCGCGAAAAACGCCTTCAAAACTTCATACCTTGAACAGTTCGAGCTGTGAGGCCGTCAGCCGGGGGACTTTCACCTTGGGCAGGGGCTTGAAATCCTTGTCGGTTCCCTCGCGGGACTTGCGCCGGATAATGGCCATGATACGCTCCTCGGAGATAAAGAACTCGCGTTCCGACAGAATGCGCAGCGCATCGTCGAACCGCAGCCGCTGCACCTCGGTCCAGTAATAGTAACGCCGGCACAGTGCCTCGTCCCTAAGCCTTATGAGTTCTTTGTCTCGTCCCTTGCCCATATATGCAAATATAATTGATTTTCACCTGTTTTATATAAAGGAAGTGCCGATTTTTTTACATTCCGGCACTTCCTGTTTAAGCGGTCAACGAATATCGCTTAATTCTTTGGTCTCATAGCCTTGAACCTACGATTCCGTCATACCCAGCGGAACCGACCGCCATGTGCCATTCTCGTCTTTCACCTCGGCACGTATAAACTGCTTGCTCACGGCAGGCTGGTAGGCCTCCTCGATGATCTGCACACCTTCGAGGAACCGGGCATTGCCTGTGTCCATCGCAATTTTGCGCAACTGCACGATGCGGCTGGCTTTCAAGGTACCTTTGGCATCTCGGCTGAGCAGTTTCAGCACCATCGACACCAAAGCGCGGCTTTCGTTATCCTGAGCAAGACCCTCGATGTACTCTTTGACAATCGAAATTCCTTCCTCGACGGTATCCCGATAGCCGTCTGTTACATACACCCCCAGGGTGATGCGCTTGTCTCCGGCACTGTTGGTAAAAGTGTGGCTGCGCTGGTCGTCACGCACTTTGGTCTTGAACAGCTCCGATTTCATCTCCAGTATGGTTTTGAAATTGTCCATCACCTGCTGCTTGCAGGTCTTTATTTCTTCGCTGATGGCAAGCAACGAAGGGATAGAGTGTTCAATCTCTTCATCGACGAGTTGTCTGTACCTCTCCCTGTCGGCCTTGGCCTTCTCCTCGGCTGCTTTTCTCGCTTTCTCACGCTGGTAGGCTTCAAATTCGGCCCGCTCTTCCGGCGTCATGATTACTGTTTGTTGGTTGTTTCCTTCCATGATTTTAATTGTTTTAGGGGTTAATCACTGATAATCTTGTCATTCTCCAATAGGGCCTTGAACGCCCTGTCTCGCGCTGCTTTGGTCTCATACTTGGCGAGGGTCTCCCAACCGCCGTTGGTTCCTGTACTGACTTTGATTCGCGGTTGCGGATAGTCGTCTTTGCGTATAATGGTGAGGCCGGCCGCCTTCACTTTATTCTGATCGTCTATGGTCATACATCTTCCTCCTCGTAATTTTGCATTTCAGCCTCTTGAAGAACCAATGCCGCTTCATACTGTTCGTAAGTCCATTCGTTGATGTCACTGTAAAACTCTTCTCGCTCTTCGGCCGACAGCCACGTCGCTGCTTCGAGAAGTTGGATTTTAATCCTGTCAAGAAATTTTCGTGTTTCAGCTTTCATATCTATTAGTTTTTAGGGGCAGCGGGGTCTATGACTACATAGGCTACCTGTGCCGGTTTCACATTTTGTTCATTCATTTTCAGCCCGCCTTTTCGCTCGATGGTGCGCAGTTTCACGGCCAGCTGTTCCAGCCCTTCGGCATCGATTTGGGCAAAGGGCCTGCCGGCAATTCGGGGATCCCGGCAAAAGTCGTTGACACGTGCCCAGTCGGTAGTATCTACACCGATTTTTTGCATGAGTTTCAAGCAGACGCTACGTCGAAACCGCAGCTCCTCGCGCAGTATCTTGCGCCATTCGTCCTGCCCGGTCAATCGCTCCAACGCATCACAGCAGGCGTTATATTCGTCGCGAGTCATCTCGCGTAAGCTCTCGGTGCGGTTCCAGGTGTATTGCCGAACAATCGACCGCTTGAACTCTTCCCGGTCGCCATAGTACGGCACCTTGTTGAACAAGGCATAGAACCGGGCGAAATTGGTTACCTCTTGTGCCATATCATTCTATATATTGAAATTCATCCCATAACAATAAAACAGGCTGTCCATTCCCCATAACCCATTCTCCTTTTTGATTGTTTTCTCCTTCCGGTGGTGCTATAATGGTATGAACACTACCATCTGTCAGATTGCGAAAAGCCTGTCCAACGGCTCTGCAATGAGATACTTTCAAGGAGGTTCTTAAACGTTTACGAGTGCAGGTGTCTACACGACTGGCATATCGTTCTGGGATTTCTATATATCCTAACCTATACGACCTGCCTTCTATACCACAATGTTTGCACCGATATACGTCATAACATCCTCTCGTCTTAGCCCATAAGGTAGTCAGATTTTTCTTTTCCCATTCATGGGAATTTTGTTTCATGTCTATTACTATCATAAGATTTATATGTTAATTGGTTTCTCAAACAACACTTTAATGCCGCACGAGGAGGCTACGTCGAGCTCGAGCTTGGCTCCCTTCGACAACTCCCACCCTTGCAGCATATAGATATAATCACAGTCGAGCAGCAGACCGATGTCGGCCCGCATGTGCTCGCGCCAATGCGCCTCGTCGGGCAGCCCGTTCTTAAACGGGTTCACAGGCTCGTAGCCTTTCAGATACAAATAACGCTCGGCCCGGCCAAAAGCCTGTCGGCGTTCTTCCAAATCATAGTGGGCGATCGCCCCGCTGATGTACACTTTTTCTTTTTCCATGCTCATACTATCTCAAATTGAATTACAAAATCATATTCTCTCCGCAAATGGCGAACCTGTGCGATGTGGTCCGGCTCGCTGCCGTAGGGCAGGTAAATACAGCGTTCTCTCGTGTTGACCTTTACACCCTTCTTGCGTAGGTTATAAAGCAGGTTCTTCCTGCGCATATTCTTTTTCTCCATCTTCCATCCATGTTTTTGCAGCCCCTTCTTCCCATATCACATAAGGCTCGCCAGGCTTCTCAATAAATCGGCTTTTGCACCACGCCTTGAATCCGCTCACCATGATTTTTACATCGGCGTCATATTCTACCTTCCGGGCTGTTCTGCCCGCAGGGTGTGCGCCCTCGGCATGGCTGATGAAGATGAACAGTTTGCGGGGGTGCCTTTCCTTCAACTCCTTGTAGGCGGGGTAGCTCAACCCGCTGTATTGAAAACTGTCGATAATCACCACCCGGGGGCTCCCCCGGCGGTTCAACCGCTCTTCCAGCTGCTCGATCGGCTCTCGGTCGAGAATTAGAAGCCGCTTGCGAACCTCTTCCATTCGATGGCGTTTCAATGACATTTGCAAAGAGAGACCCGTGCTCTCCTCCAAACTGTCGTAAATCACCTTATCGAACGAGCAGAGGTATTTGGCCAGTTGCATTACAAACGAGCTCTTCCCGTTTCCGCTGGCCCCCCAGATGATCCACACTCCGCTCTTGGCCGGGCGGCCGATAGAGACGAGCCACGGCCCGGAGAACTCATAGCGAGGTATCTTCATGTTAAGCACCTCCTTGGGGCTGTATGCTCGTTTCAATCGCATGTCCTTACCTTTTTAGAATTTTCATAGCACCAACCTATCAGGCGGTTAAATGGAAGCGCGATACCATGTATAGCACCGAACACGCCGAAATCGCCGGTTCCATCAACCTCTCCATCTGAATAGCCGCTATACACCTGCCAATTGTCGAACACAAACAATGCCCTACGATTTTTGTCTATCTTACATAATTCATCGGGGGATTTCAGTATTCTTTTTCGCCCATCTGCGAATATTGCTTTTATTTTCATTACACTGTCCTCCTCAATTTCTCGATTTCGGTATATACCCGGCGCAGCCCTCCGCCTGTGGCATTCACAATCCGGGCGATGTCCGAACCCTCCGGGGCGTTCACTTTGGCCACAATGGCAGCCTGGGCCCGCAGGAATTTCTCGCGCTCTTTGGCGTCGTCGGGGGTCACCTTGCTGTATGTGTCGCCATATCGGCTCAACATCTCGGTGTAGCCCACCTTCTTGCCCTCGATGGCCCGGTTTATCTTCTCTTTCAACCCGTCTGCGCCCATCATATACCAGGCACAGCAGCGCTCGGTGGCGTTCCACAGGGCCTTCAATTCGAGGAAGGCTTCGTATTGCAAATCTCCGGCTTCGTCCAGCACGATAAGCGGGGTGTCTATCGTGCGCAGGTAAGCCACCAAATCCTCGTAGACGTCGCCATATCGTCCGTTACTGCTCACGCCGAACTCTTTGGCGATATACCGTATCAGTTTGAGTTTCGTCTTCACCTGCGAGCAATCTACATACACGGCATTTCTGTGCTGTTTCACATAGGCTTTGGCCGTGAAGGTCTTGCCAATGTTCGGCATATCGCACAATATGGCACTTAGTCCGCTCTTTTGGCACACCTCCAACTGTTTGTTGATGAACACATAGGTGGGTGTCTTGGCCGCCGTCCATGACATCTCGGCCCGCAACTGCACCCCCAGCCTCCGGGCGATGCCCACCCAGTTGGCGTCGCTCACCTGCTTTTCATAATTCCCCCTCTTAATAGAGTTGTACACACTGGGGGAGATTCCCAACGCCGTCGCATGACGGCTGTCGCTTGGATAGTTCTCCCGGTCGGCGGCGATAGCCCCCGCAATCCGTTGTTTCAAATCGTTCGTTATTTCCATTTTGAATGCTGTTTGAATGCTGTTCTACTATTGTTAAACCCGAGCTATGGCGTCGGCTTCGAATTGTTTCATGTCCAGATAGGTCGAGTAATCCTCGGCGTCGGCTTCCGGCTGAATCTCTACCGCTTCGGCCTGTACATCGTTGATGGCTCGGGTTTGTTCTTTACTCAGAATACCGACACGCCCGATTTTTCCATCCTTGACCATCTTGTCGAATTTGGCCACATATTTGGCCTGATCGATGTAGGCTTCGCGGTCGGCATCGGTCTGCTCGGCCGTGTTTTCGTTATATCTCGGAGCCGGCTTGCAGGTAGCGATAAATCTGCCATTCTGGTAGATGTACACCTCGCCGATATTTCCATCGTGGTCGGGCAGATAATAGGCATCGACCTTGTAATTGCGGGGCTCGAGTCGGGCAATGATTTCCGGATCGGGAAGACGGTAGTCGTTGTATTGCACCTTGAGATAACTGTTGTTACGTATGGTTGTGCTGGTATGGAAGCCGATGTATCGGTAGAGCACGGCCTTGTCCCACGGGGCGAGGTCGGGGTTCTGTCGGGCACAAAGCACGTCCCATCGCGTCATGCCGGGGTATCTCTTCTGATTTGGGTGCAACTGGCTGTTATACTCGTTGATGGCTCGTATGTCGTCGGCCACCAGCTCCTCGTAGGTGTAAGTCTTCACCTTGTAAGTGTTGTTGTATTCGTCATAGATCTTTTCCTCTTTCGGACGATTAGCCTCAAGCCGGGCATACCAACGACCTATTCCTACCTGAAAGCGTTTCTCCACGCCATATTTCTTCGCACGGTTGAAGTGCTCCGCCCGTTTCTCACGCGAGTTGCCCGGGTTACACCAGCGGATCAAGGGGAATACCGAGCCCGCTTGCATCAGGCCGTCGGAAAAGTCCTTTACAAGGTGGTGCTCCACCTCCAACTCGGCCGGTATATACATGCCGTTACGGTCGAGGGTTTGGAACATGTTGCGCATACAGTCCAGGAACAAGTCGGCCGTTTTCAACCGGTTGTAGGCGTAGCCCACAACGGCACCGCTCACTACATCGTATGCGTAGTAGGCTTTCACCCGGTTACCATCTTTCATGGGGCGCGGCAGGTCTCGGTCGTCGAGCGAAATCTTGCTGAGCGACCATTCACCCGCATGGCGCAGATGGTAAGGACGGTGTGCGTTGTTGAAATCCCACTGGCTCATGTGTTGCTTTGCCCTCAATACCCTATTCTTGGGGTTGGTCAGATAATTTGCCACTGTCTTGGGACTCAACACGATGGGATTCCCGTTCTTGTCAGTAAAGTCGGTCGGATCGAGTATCTCACCCGTCTCCGGGTCGAACAGTTCGAGCTCCCCGCCCAAAAACATATTGTACTGCTCCCACACCGTCGTGTTGTAGGGCTGCTCCGGCTGGGCGTCTATCGCCATCAAAAGACGTTCGATTCCGTATGTCACCTTACGCCTGTTCTGGTTCATGAATTTCCCGCTGATCAAGCTCTCGTAACCTTTCGCCTTGAAACTGTACACCCGATTTTTGAATCGGTTTGCACTCATGGGCAGCGTATGCCCGAACTCGGCTTGGTAGTAGCTTATGGCACCCGCCATCTCGCTCCAGTTCACCGGGCCCCCTTTCATGGCGCGGCGCATCAACACGGTATCGGCCATCAACTCCAGCACACTCTCTATCACCGAGGCATTCACCGTATATTCCTGAATGTGTTCGGGCGACAACATGTCGCCATTGTCGAATCGGAATTTCGTGTAGAATCCCCGGGCTTTGGCATCGATGCGGAAATGGCTACCGAACCAGTTTCTGAGAATATCATCTTTCATATCACCGTATTTCAGTTTTATCTTATCCTGGAAACGAAGGGGAAGGGTGGAGACCTCTATCAGGGCATAATTGCCAAGGCCTTTCCCTTGACGGACCACATTGATTTGTCCTCGCGCAGCCAGCTGCTTGTAATTGGACTCCGACATAATGGGGGCAAGTTCCTCCTCGGAAAGCATCGACGGATGTATATCTCTCAAGGCTCTGCTCCTGCTGTAATCGGCCTCTCCGTTCACAATAACGGGGCGGTCATCATACGTCAGGTCACGATGGGAGATGCACAATATCTTTCCGTAATACTCCATGTCTCCTCCTTTTACAATACTGCAGCCATTTGCTCGACCTCGCTCTGCAACTGCATGAGGTCGCAGGTGTTCAGTTGCTCGTAATTCTCTTTGAGGCAGTCATCCACATATACAGAGACAAGCCCCGTCTCTCGGTATGCTACTATTTTTACCCGCGGCCCGAACCGTTGGGTCATTGTTTTTTCACCCTCCTCGTAAGAGGTCTCACACTTGGGCGCATATCCGTCGGTCAATTTGCCCCCGCGCTGCAAAGCGAGGTGACGGATCCGCCGGGCTTGGTCGCTGTTTCGCTGGAAAGTCAGTGCCTGCCATACCGCTTGTCGCGTACAACCGAATGCCTTCATCAGGAAGGTCTTGGTCTCATTGTCTGTCAAAATCTGCTTTCTCATTTTTTTATTCCTTTGATTTTGTTATATTTGCTGTTGTTTACACAATTTACTTATGCTCTATGAAACGGTCAGGTAAAAATCCTAAGAAATGGAGGTTGAATTATGTAATTGCATATCTCGATTCCGAAAGGGCAGATCGGTATCGCCGATTGGTCCTTGACACACTGGTCAGGGCCGCAACATTGCGTAGAATTGATTACGCGATAGACACCGAAGCCCCATTGTTCGACGAAGTTCACGATAAGCAGCATACTCCTTTTCAAGGGATTGTCGCCGACCTTGTCCGTTTTCGCTCTTCTTCGGAGTCTTTATCCTCCGTGAAGGAGTTTCGCTCGATAATCGACGGCCTGTTTCGCGACTATGACATCTTTTTTCAGGGTTCCCCATTCGAGGTTCAGAGCCAGCTCCAAAAATTCCTGAAAGAGGACCCTTTCCCGGAAGAGTTCTGTCGTCCGCTGGCTTATCCGTATGTGGAACTCCATAGCGGGAAAGAATCAACTCTTTGTATAACTGAGGAAGCTCTTCAAAAGATAATAGACGATACAGAGGATTACCCAAAAAGTTCTCAGTGGCTTTCATAATCGACGGTCGTTAATAGGTTGGTTTTCTTGAGTCAAGATTTCGTGAAGACGGGTACCCCTCTTCAATTCCTCGAACAGCACCTGCAGGGCCTCTTCACATGCACACGACAGACATTCAGTTACTCGAAATACGTCCGACTCATTTTGTTCATCTTCCGTCAGGTTGCTTTTAAGGAGTACCAGCATCTGGTCGGCTACATTCTGCGTGTGCGTCACGCTTCCAATCAAGGTCCGAATCTTTTGCTTGATCCGCGCCTCCATTTTCATTTTGTCTGTTGCTTTCATGCTCTTCTGTTTTTTAATTGTTAGAATTCGCGGTAGTCGGGGAGTCGAACCCCGACACAATCACCATGCTACCCCAGCGCGACTTTCCACGCCGACACCCGTCTCTTGACGCCTTCCTGGTTGTTACACTCGGCACTCTTCAATCCTTTTACTTAGATCCTCCAACACCGAACGAATGAGTTCCTTGTCCTCTTCCCAAAGGGGAAGTCCCATATCCATGGTCATCTTTACGACAACTGATTGCCCGACGATCTTGACCGCTTCATTACGAAGATCTGTGTCGTTGTACGCGTGGGCCTTGCCTATGAGGAACTCGGCCAATTCCTCGTTGTGAGTTCTCAGTTCCCTTCCCCATCGCCGATTTTTAGCTTCTATCCGTTCTACATGCTTGCTAATCTCTCGAAGACACTGTCTAATCTCTATCTCGTCATTGGCACCATCGTAGGCGCACATCGCCTTGATCTCCTTGCAGAACTCTTTTTTGTCCATATCCCCGGCCGCCATATATAGGCTTTCTATGACGCTATAATCCTCTGGCTTTACTACTCTTCCTGTGAGTTCTTCAAATTCTTTTTGTGTCATATTACTTTATTTATATTCGTTTATAATTGGTTCGATACTGCAGCCGTAACAGGTTGTCAGTCTTCGTTTCATGTTATCCACATACTCTTCGGTGGCTGCAAATACAATCCCGTCTTCTTCGTTGTAGCTAAAACTTACGCCGTCAATTATCAGGAGCATCGCAACCTTATGTTTCACGCTCTGTGTTTCCCACTCTTTAATCTTCTCATTCATACTCATGCATTCTATAATTGATAATCTCGCGCCAATTTTGTATATTTGGCCGCGTGTTTACCACTTAAACACTCTGCAAATATAGTGATAATTTTCAACCCGTAAAACAAATACGGGATAATTTTCATCTTTATGGGTAATATTTTATCTCGAATACAGGAAATAGCAACCAATGAAGGAATTACGATTGGGGCTTTGGAAAAGCGGATAGGCGCAAGTAAGGGCGTATTATCGCGCGCCATCAATAATGGAACAGACATACAGTCTAAATGGATTCAAGTTTTGGTTGAAAATTATCCCCTATATTCTGCTGAGTGGCTTTTAACAGGAAAAGGCTGTATGCTTAAAGACGATGGTGACAATGTCGAGGCACCTCTCGCAACAAATAGCTTGACTGTCGGAACTCCATACTATGATGTCGATTTCCTTGGAGGCTTTAACGAGGTGTTCAATTTGCAGACTTCCGTACCAGAAACCAATATAGTAATCAGAGGTTTCGAGAAAGCCGATTTGTGGTGTAACGTCACCGGACACTCTATGGAGCCAAAGATAAACCACGGTGACATTATCGCCCTTCGTCAATGTAGCGTAGACGATATACAATATGGTGAGATATACGCTGTAGTCCTCGACACCATACGCACTATAAAGATACTTCGAAAATCTTCCTCGCCAGATAAACTTCGCTTCATTCCAATAAACATAGACGACTATGACGAACAAGAATTCGACAAATCACGCATCATTAACATATTTGAGGTAGTTGGCAGTATAAGCAAGTTCTTTTAGGTGATAAGCCACAGAAACACGCGTCTTGCACAACAGCACGCAAAGCAGCACGCGCACACATTCTTTTGAGCGCATACGAGTATACAAGTTTATAATTGCCTGTATATCATATATATAATAATATTCTTATATACAAATAAAAGTCACGTTTCCCCCTCGAAAACGTCGAAAATCGGTACTTATTTGCAAATTGCACACCTTTTCTATTTTGGGCCATGTGTTAAGAATAGTTGTTTTGTAACCCTAAACGTAACCCTAAACACAACAAAGTTGTAACCCTAAATAGTAACCCTTATTGTAACCCTAAATCAAAACGGGCACAAAAAAGGGGGCATTTAACCCCCTCATCAGCATTCAAAGGAATAACGCCCGAAAGCCATTCGACAGGCGCTATTATATCATTCTAATCGTCACCCTTTCTACCACCCGAAATGAGCGTAGATTGCTTAATTATAGCCTTTTTCGTGCAAACCGTTCCATTCCCTGAAAGCCCGGCATGGAGCAGGTAGTTCTTTGTCGCACCCACCTGTTCGGCCGTCAGAACAGTATATACCGCCGATATGCTGCTGAAATACCAGTCTTTCTGTCTCGATTCGTCTATATTATGCAATAGATGCACATGTATCACCTTTGCCATATCACAACTTTTATTCCTGCAAATATACTAAATAACTATTATTTGGAATAAAATAGAGAATATAATTCGATATACGGCACAAAAAAAACGGCTGTAAGGCCGTCGATTCAATTCTACCGATCAATATATCACACACCCCCAATAAAGCGGGCACAAGCCACAAAAACGCCCCCATAGCCCCTATTTGAGCGGTATTCACAACCTCATGTAAAGATTTGGGGTCCGAATAAACATTTATACCCCCATTTTTGTAAAACCCATGTAAAGCTCATGTAAAGGAAAAACCGCCTCGAATTTCCGTCCCCTTTTTTGACACCCCCCGTAACCCACTATAAACAAACGACTTCCGCCTCATTTTTGCCAACCCTCAAAAAACCGCTTCGAAATTCGCCCCATACTTTTCATCGTGCCGCACCGCCCACATACCGGAAAAGCAAGAGACCGCTATCTCCGGTAATGTCCTCATCGTATTCTATGACGCCGAAATGGGAAAAAGCGATTTGCTGAGCGCCGCAAAAAAATATGGTTCAAGGATCATCTATTCATATAAAAATTTTAACGGCATCGCCATAACTTTACCTTCTGACAAAGGGGTAGAGGAATCGATACGATATTATCAACGGGTAAAGGGCGTATTGTCCGCCGGATAGAAACTTGGAATTGAACGAAACCAAAACACCCATCAAATAAGAAGGAGGAAGCTGTCCGCTTCCTCCTTCTTCTATACCAAGATAACCGTTAAACTATCGAATGGGGTGATATTCCACAAAAGCCTCTATGGCCTCGTACGAAGCCAATCCCAAGCTGGCATAAAGATCGGCCGTAGCTTTGTTGCGGTCTTCGGCACGTTGCCAGAACAGACGTTCGTCATCTCCCAAGAAAGGAGCACTCTCCATCTGCGACTGGTGTTTGAGGATAGAGTTGCGTTTCTGACGCAATTCCTCAGGGCTAAGAGGAACGGCCATTTCGATATGGTCGATTTCCCATTCGGCCCATGCACCACGGTACATCCAGATGCGGCAATCTTTCATCCAATCTTCGTCCTTGATTTCGTCGATAGCGGCGAGAACGGCATCGAGACAAACTTTGTGAGTTCCGTGCGGGTCGGCCAAATCGCCGGCAACGAAAATCTGATGCGGTTTTACCGATTCGATCAAATCTTTTACAATTTGTATATCGGCTTCGGAGAGATCTCCTTTTTTAATGGTTCCGGTCTCATAGAACGGCAGGTTGAGGAAGTGTACGTTCTGCGGTTTAATACCGATATAGTTACATGCCGTACGTGCCTCGCCTTGACGAATCATCGTTTTGATGAAACGAATATCGGGCGTATCGGATTCCCCGTCTTTCTTCTTACCGATGAATTTATGTATCTCGTTGCTTTTCTTCAAAAGCTCGGGAGTATCGAATTTGAATTTCTTGGCAATGTTGTCGATCAACATGATGTAACGCATCATATCTTCGTCACCTACGGCGATATTACCCGAAGTTTCGTATGCCACGTGTACATCGTGTTTCTGGTCGGCCAATCGTTTGAGAGTGCCGCCCATCGAAATCACATCGTCATCGGGGTGCGGACTGAATACGATCACTCGTTTGGGATAAGGTTTGGCACGCTCCGGACGAAATGTATCGTCGGCGTTGGGTTTTCCTCCGGGCCAACCGGTAATCGTGTGTTGTAACGAATTGAAGATGCGGATATTGACATTATAGGCCGATCCGAAAAGGGCTACCAATTCGCTCAATCCATTGTCGTTATAATCCTTGTCGGTTAATTTCAAGATGGGTTTTCCTGTCACCTTGCATAACCAAACGATAGCCCGACGAATGAGCTTCTCGTCCCATTCGCACGACGTTACCAGCCACGGACGACTGATACGCGTCAAAGCCTCGGCAGCAGACAAATCGAGCACGATTTTCGCCCGACGGTGGGTTTGCAGGAACGAAGAGGGTATCAAATCGGTAATGTCACCTTCGATCGTGCGTTTCACGATGTTGGCCTTATTTTCACCCCAAGCGACACAAACGATACGACGAGCCGACATCAAATTGGATATACCCAACGTAACGGCGCTGCGGGGAACATTCTCGCTCGAATTGAATTGCGACGATGCCATGTGGCGAGCATCGCTACCGAGCAGCATCAGACGGCAGGAAGAGTTGAGCTGCGAACCCGGTTCGTTAAATGCCAGATTTCCGACCGCACCGATCTCGCACAAAGCTAAATCGATACCACCGCAAGCCTCTATTTCTTCTTCGTAATTTTTACAATACTGGTACACATCTTCTTTCGATACCAACTTACCGGGCGAATGAATATTCTCGGGATCGATATTCACCTTGTCGAGCAACAGCTCTTTCAACAGGCTCATCGTCCCGGGAGCTCCTTCTGCCAAAGGATAATATTCCCCGATATTGAATACTATGACATTCGAGAAACTGACTTCGCCGGCCTGATACATGCGTACCAATTCGGCATAAACGGCGTGAGTACCGACACCCGAACCCAAAGCGAGCACACAATGACGATGCTCTGCCTTGCATTTCTGTATCAATTCCGCTACGTCATGAGCTACATACACCGACCCTTCCTCAGAGCCTTCAAAGATTTTGGTGTAAACTTTCTCGTCTCGTGTAAGAGCCGCAAGTTCCAACTCACCATCAGGAGCATAATACCTTTTGGGTATCCGATCCAGTTTAATCTGAGAACTTAGATTTGTTTTCATCGCGATAGTTTTTTTAAGTTACAAACTTAATGATTCCTTTACACTTTTTCCACACAAAAAAGGTAAAAAATCACGGAATCACTTTCGATTTTTAGAAAAATACACAAAATTTTCACATACACATCTGTACTTCCCAAAAAATGATTACTTTTGGGGAAAGCTAAAATTATATACAAATCATGAGACTGATTATCGAACCAACCTATGATGCCGTTTCTCGTTGGGCCGCTAATTATGTGGTATCGTGCATCAATAAGTTCAAACCGACAGAGGATAAACCTTTCGTACTGGGTCTTCCCACAGGGTCGTCGCCTCTGGGCATGTATAAACATTTGATAGAATTGAACCGTAAAGGTGTCGTTTCGTTCCGTAATGTCGTGACTTTCAACATGGACGAATATTGCAATCTGCCCGAAGACCACGAACAAAGTTACCATACGTTCATGTGGAGCAATTTCTTCTCCCACATCGATATTCGCCCGGAAAACGTGAATATACTCAACGGCAACGCTGCCGACCCCGAAGAAGAATGCGCCCGCTATGAAGCCAAAATAGCATCTTACGGGGGTATCGAACTGTTCCTCGGCGGTGTAGGTCCCGACGGCCATATCGCTTTTAACGAACCGGGGTCTTCGTTAACGTCACGCACCCGCGTAAAAACACTGACCCAAGACACAATTATCGCCAACTCCCGTTTCTTCGGAGGCGATACCCATCTTGTTCCCAAAACGGCTCTCACCGTAGGTGTCGGTACTATCATGTCGGCCCGGAATGTCCTTATCATCGTTAACGGGCACAACAAAGCCAAAGCCTTGCAACAAGGCGTAGAAGGCGGCATTTCCCAAATGTGGACGATCACGGCTCTGCAAATGCACCCCAAAAGCATCATTGTCTGCGACGACGCCGCAACGGCCGAATTGAAGGTGGGTACTTACAAGTATTTCCTCGACATCGAGAAAAACAACCTCGACCCTGACAGCTTATTATAGGACTTGTCTTAATCACATAATAAGAGAGGCTTCGCCGTGGCGAAGCCTCTCTTAATTTATACATAACATCATTCTATGGGGGACTTTCTGTTTTTCTTCCAAATCTCGAAATTTCGTTTCAGTCCGGCATACTTAGCTCTTTTGACAGCCGAATGGCGAAATATCCGATTGAAATCATCGGGTGTCATCGTTTCGAATCGGGAAGCATCGAGAGCAAGAAATTCTTCGCTGGGTGCAAATTCGTGATGCACAGAAGGTCGAGCCGATTTATTCCACGGGCAACATTGCTGACAGGTATCGCATCCATATACCCGATCGCCCATTCTATCGGCTACGAAAGGAGCTATATCCCCCTTGTTCTCGATGGTTTGACAAGAGATACACAGGCGGGCATCCACACTCCCCGGAGCGTACAACGCCCCGGTGGGACAACTGTCCATACAACGAGAACAATCGCCACATCGAGCAACGACCGGACTATCGGGAGGAAGATCCAAAGAAGTTATCAATTCTCCCAAGAAGAAGAAAGAGCCTTTACCGGGAATAATCAACTGGGCATTTTTCCCGATAAAGCCGAGACCTGCACGAACCGCCCAATAACGTTCCCGCACCGGAGCCGTATCGCAACAGACCCTCCCCGTATCCCCAGAATAGGACGAAACAAAAACGGCCAACTGCCTCAGCTTATCCCGCATCACATCGTGATAATCCCGACCATAGGCATAATAAGCGAACCGGGGACTTTCACCAGACTGAAAGCGAACCGGATAGTAGTTGAGTGCCACACAAATCATCGTGCGGGCTCCGGGATATAACAACGCCGGATTATCCCTCAACTCCACATAATTGTCCAAATAACCCATTTGCGCCTGTTTCCCGGAAGCGAGCCACTGCCGGTAGCTATCGCGCATATCGACATCGACCTCTTCCACCCTTGCGAAGCCACAGGCATCGAAACCGATACGCAAAGCTTCGTTTCGTATGATCTCACGCCATTCAGAGGGTTTTGAACAAGAAGCCATTCTCTCTAAGCCAATTTATCGTCCTCGGCAACGCATAGTGCAAGTTTCGCTCTGCCTTAATCGAATCGTGAAACACGATGATGGAACCGTTGCGGGCATAACGTTTCACATTGCCGAACACCTGCTCACCCGACAATTTATTACTGTAATCGCGCGTCACGACGTCCCACATGATAATGCTGAAATCTTTCTTCAACAATTTGGCTTGTCCGGGTAGCATGTGACCATGAGGAGGGCGAAACAACCGACTTTGAATAAGGTCGTGAGCATTCATGACATTCCGCACGTATTTTTCGGGAGACATCGACATTCCCTTCACGTGATTCATCGTATGATTCCCCACTTGATGCCCTCTGTCCCTGATCACCTGAAACAGATTGGGATTACGCGCGACATTGTCACCGACACAAAAAAACGTAGCTTTCACCTCGTAGTAATCGAGTACATCGAGAACCCACGGAGTAACTTGCGGAATGGGACCGTCATCGAAAGTGAGATATACGGTCTTTTTATCTCCCGGTATACGCCAAATCGTTTCGGGAAACAACATGCGATAAAAAAACGGGGGTTGCTCTATAAACATAACAAGTATATAACTGAAAAACGGGAGAGATCCGGAAAAGTATTTTTCCGACACCTCTCCCGAAAAGAATGTCTTTTATTTATTCTCGAATAGCAAATTTTTCTTCTATTCTTTTCTGTAATTCGGGAAGCTCATAAGATGTACTCATTTCATGTATCGCCTGAATGATATACAGATGTTTCTGATAATCGCTTCCTACGGAACGAAGCTGACCGGAAGTCAAGTCTTTATACCAATTCAGGTATCCGGCCGAATTGTCGAGTATCTCGGTCAACAAAGCCTCGCCTTTCGTTTTCTCTCCCAAATCGAGATAGGACTGCGCCAGCGAAATGGAGGTAAGGTCGTGAGTCACTTGCCAACCCGGAATCTTCTCCATAATCAAATCCAGTGCGGTCAATGCCTTATCGGTTTTCCCTTCGGCAATGAGTTGAACGACCAAATCGCCGAACATCATGCGATGCGTGTTGCACATGCGACGCACATTCTCGTCGAGATATAACGGGTGCTCGGGAGTTGCTTTATCGATTCCTCCCCAACGGAATTTATTGACCATATTGTCATACATCTTATCCGTATCGATGTTGTTGGAAACGCCTTTCAAAGGAACAACCTGATAAGCCAATCCGGTACGGGAGAAATAATCCTCCAAGCCCAGATAGTAACTACTACCCACCGTCACGGCAAAATAAACCGGACGTTTCCAACCCTGCATGGCATTGGTGTTGATAATGTCCAACGAAGCTATTTCGCTCATCGTAAAACCCCGCTTATTGGTAAAATCGGGAACAATGCGAGAAACGATACTATCTTTCAACTCAGGCGCTACCGTACCCGAAGCGACAGCCGCATCGGCGTTTACCGGGATATAGAGCTTGTTCGTGGGTAAATGGTTCAACTTTCCGTATCCGGGAACATCTTTCGTCCAATCCTCATCGCTATACAAATAGTCCAATCCATCGCTTACCGTAATAGAATCGGCCAACCGATTGATTACATAATTATAGGAACGCACGTCATAAGCGTATTTCGACTCATCGGCCGAAATGGGCAGCGGCGCCGATTCGTAGGCCGGACGTTTCATCTGGTCGATATACCAGTCGGTCTGTAAATAAGACAAATTGCAAACCCTTACATCGGTGCGATACCCTTCCACCTCCTGCACGTACCACAAGGGGAAAGTATCGTTATCGCCATTGGTAAAGATGATACCGTTTTCATCGACACTCGACAGATAGTTCATACCGAAATCGCGACAAACATATCGTCCCGAACGGTCGTGGTCGTCCCACGTCTGGCTTACCATCTGCAAGGGCACACACAAACATAGCAGCGCAGCCACAGCAGCGGTAATCGCACTCACGGGTTTTTCGTCGGTCGTTTTCAACAGATAATTCAATCCTCTCCACACGGCCGCAACCCCCAATCCTATCCAGATAGCGAATGCGTAGAACGAACCGGCGTAGGCATAATCCCGTTCACGAGGCTGATAGGGGGTTTGATTCAAATAAATCACAATCGCTATACCGGTCATGAAGAACAGGAAGAATGTCACCCAAAAACTTTCGATACCTTTCTTACCGGAAAATGCCTGATAGAACAACCCGATCAGACCCAACAAAAGGGGCAGCATATAAAAGACGTTACGCCCTGCATTATTCTTCAAATCGCCGGGCAGATTGGTCTGGTCTCCCGCAATATGCTTGTCGATAAAATTGAAGCCACTGATCCAATTTCCGTTTTGCACCTCTCCATGCCCCTGTATATCGTTTTGCCGTCCGGCGAAGTTCCACATGAAATAACGCCAATACATGTAGTTCAACTGATAATCGAGGAAGAAAGCGAGATTCTCGGCAAAAGTGGGTTTCATGACCGTTTTGGTTCCTTCGGAAGTTCTCACCTGTACCGGACGACCTTTAAAATTAGTCCACTCTTTATATGCCGATATATGTTCCGATTTATCGCTATACATACGCGGGAACAGCATGTTCAACTCGGGTTGATACTCGTAATGTTCGTTATATCCGGTGACTATATAACGGTCTGACTCGTTCTCCGATGTTTTCAGTTTTTTCTTCCAAATGGCTTTGCCCTTTGTCGATATGGCAGTCCCGTTGGCATCACGAGCGATTTCGGCCGGGAAAGTCTGTCCATAGAACAAAGGCCTGTCGCCATACTGTTCGCGGTTGAGATAACCGCCCAAACTAAATATATCTTCGGGCGAATTTTGATCCATCGGGGTATTGGCCGTCGAACGAATCACAATCAGCGCATATGAAGAATAACCGATAAAAATAACGAACAACGACAACAATATCGTATTCATGGCGACTACCGCCAGCTTTTTACGAGTAAACAAATAATAAGCCAACGCAGCCGTAAGGACAATACCGATAATATACCCGTCGCCGATAAAAGGAATACCCACCAATACGATACTTATCAAAAACGAAATCTTGATGAGCTTATCGCTGCGTTGAGCATACGTCTCATAAATGGCCCAAGCGATAACCCCGACAATGAGGAAGAAATAAAAAACCACTCCGCTGTTGAACGGCAAGTGGAAAACGTTGACGAACAACAATTCGACCCAACTGGCAACCTCGACAAAACCCGGAACCAGACCGTAAAGCAGAAGCACGATCAACACGAACGATACCAACAGGGCAATTAAAGAACCCTTTAAATCGGTATTTTTATACTTACGGTAATAATAAACCAATACGATGGCCGGGATACACAAAAGATTCAACAGGTGAACCGCAATCGAAACTCCTATGATATAGGCTATCAAAATAATGTAACGGTTGGCATGCGGCAGGTCGGCCACGCTTTCCCATTTGAGGATAAGCCAAAACACCAATGCGGTACAGAACGACGAATAGGCATAGACCTCGCCTTCCACCGCCGAGAACCAAAATGTATCGGACCACGCATAGGCCAAAGCTCCTACCAAACCGCAACCGAGAATTGCAATCATCTGCCCGAGCGACATCGTCTCCTCTGTCTCTCCATCACGCAAAACGATCTTTTGCGCCAAACGGGTGATCGTCCAGAACAACAACAGTATGGTGGCAGCGCTTAACAACCCCGACATAAGGTTTACCATATAGGCGACCTCGGAGGGAGAAGAAGCAAAATTGGCAAAGAATCGCGCCGTCAACATAAATATGGGATTACCCGGCGGGTGACCCACTTCCAACTTATAACCCGATGCTATAAACTCACCACAGTCCCAAAAACTGGCCGTGGATTCCAAAGTAAGGATATAGGTAACCGCCGCGATAACGAAGACTACCCACCCCAAAACATTGTTCAGTAATTTGTACCGTTTCATTTGTTATATTTATAATTTTTTCCTTTCATCTCGACCGAAAGCCTCGGATCCTTGTAATCCGCGACAAAGACAACACGCCCGACGGCAAAAACAAATCCATTTCGTCACTTATCGAAATCCGGTTCATTTTCACATTCCAGCCACAAAAATATTGCAAAGATAACAAAGATTGTCAATCTCCCCTCTTTATAAACTTTTTATAATAGTTTATCGGCTATATTTCACAAAATAACAGTATCTCTAATCCCATTTACAAGGTTTCTTATTACTTTTACACGCACAAACAAACAGCGTTTATGAGCATGAAAATTTTGATTACCGGAGCCGGCGGATTCATCGGCGGATTTATCGTCGAAGAGGCGCTGTCGCGAGGGTACGAAACTTGGGCGGGTGTACGCAAAACGACTTCTCGCGAGCATCTTTCCGACCCCGCAATTCGTTTTATCGACTTCAATTACGGTAACAAAAAAATTCTTACCGACCAACTACTATCGCATAAAGGGGAATACGGAGCATGGGACTACATCGTTTATAATCTGGGGGTTACAAAATGCAAAAATCCCGATGACTTCGATCGAATCAACTACGGCTTTGTGAAAAATTTCACCGAGGCCCTCGTCGAAACAGAAATGGTTCCTAAACAATTCATCATGACGAGCAGCCTCGGAGCATGGGGAGTCGGTGACGAAAAGAACTTCACCCCCATACGCCCCACCGACACTCCTCACCCCAATACCCGATACGGAAAAAGCAAGCTGAAAGCCGAGCGACATTTAGAATCGTTGGAAGGATTCCCCTACGTGGTCATGCGTCCCACCGGAGTATATGGCCCCTATGAGCGAGATTACTACCTGATGATGAAAAGTATCAAATACGGGTTCGATTTCATCGTCGGGTTCAAACCCCAACTCATCACCTTCATTTACGTGAAAGATTTGGTACAAGCTATCTTCAAAGCCATAGACCGGGGAGTCGTTCGGCGGGGGTACTTCCTCTCGGAAGGAAAAGCATACACTTCGTCCCAGTTTCGCCGATATGTAGCGACCGCTTTGGGAAAGCGCAGGGTTGTCCCCGTCAAAATTCCGGTGTGGTTGCTTTGGGTCGTATCGGTCATTGCCGAAAAAGGAGCTATCGTGCTGGGAAAAACCAGCACATTAAATCGGGATAAATTCCGTATCATGAAACAACGCAACTGGATTTGCGACATTTCGGATGCTCAAAACGAGCTCGGTTTTTCCCCGCAATACAGCTTGGAACGAGGCGTAAACGAATGCGTGAAATGGTATCGCGAAAACAAATGGTTATAACGTCGCTTATGCCGAAGGGTTCTCTTTCGGGAAAAAGCGTTAACTTTGCAACCGATTCAAATACGTGACAATGAAAAAGATAAAATCGGTTTGCGTTTATTGCGCATCCAGCTCTAAAATAAATCCTCGTTACTTCGAAGCCGCCCGCGAAACAGGCAGGCTTCTCGCACAAAACGGAATGCGATGCGTTTGCGGCGCCGGCAATCAAGGTCTGATGGGTACTCTGGCCGACAGTGTTCTCGAAAACGGAGGCGAAGTATTGGGTGTAATACCCCGGTTTATGATCGACGAAGGTTGGTGTCATAAAGGTTTGACCGAGACCATCGTAACTGCCGACATGCACGAGCGGAAAGAACGTATGGCGCAAGAAGCCGATGCCGTCATCGCTTTACCGGGCGGTTGCGGAACGATGGAAGAGCTCTTCGAGATAATCACATGGAAACAGCTCGGACTGTTTCTCAACCCTATCGTCATATTGAACATAGACGGATATTATAACCCGTTGATAGAGATGCTTCATAACGCCATCGGCGAAAACTTCATGAGGCAGGAGCACGCCCGCATGTGGCAAGTCGCACAGACCCCCCAAGAAGCTGTCGACGCTATTCAAAACATACCCGTATGGGATAAAAACATTCGCAAAATCGCAGCCATATAATCATGCCTGTCCCCGCCGCACATACCGCCACTCCTGCCGATACTGCGCAAGCCCAGTCGCCCGCCGGTACTCCCGAGGTTTTCGTGCCGCGATATATACATGGATTCGAACGAAGTACTCCCTTGAAAGAGACCGATCCGCTGAAAGACCTGCAAGAAACCATAATCGCCATACCCGAAGGATTCCCGTCTGAAAAAATACCCAAAACACCCATGAACGATCCCGTAATCGTCGGCCTCGTTCTCATTGTTTTCTTGCTGTTCGCTTTCACGTTCAAAAAAGGAATCAAATACTTGGGTGAAGTGCTCCGCAATTCGCTCAACGTAAAGGAGAGACAAAACCTGTTCGACGACACTACCGTGAGAGAAACCCAACTCCGGGCCGTATTGTTGATCATGACTTTCATCTCCGAAGGCTTCTGCCTATTCGAACTTGTAAGTCGGCATATACCTTCCCTATCCGAAATGATCGGAATAGGGATTTGTTGCGGAGGAGTCATCGCATTTTGTTATTATTACCTTCAAAAATGGATTTATACCGGAATCGGGCGGTTATTTACCGATGCCACACATACCCGTAAGTGGATAGACAGCTTCGTATCGATCAATTCTTTGATAGGCATACCTCTCGCCTTGTCGATACTCGCGATGACCTTCATTCCTCCTTTGGAAAAAATCATGTTCGTCACAGCGGCACTTATCTATTTAATCTCTCGTATCTTGTTTATTTATAAAGGGTTTAAGATTTTTTACCGCAATATATTAGATTTATTCTATTTTATTGTGTACCTTTGTGCCCTCGAAATCACCCCCCTATTTTGGGTATATAGATCAAGTATATTGATATATAATTTTGTCGAACTAAAAATACAGCAGCTTTGAAAATTAAGAAAATTCTTGTTTCTCAGCCCAAGCCGAGTTCCGAAAAATCTCCCTACTACGATATTGCAGAAAAATATGGTGTAAATATCGTTTTTCGTCCTTTTATCAAAGTAGAAGGTCTGACCTCCAAAGAATTCAGACAGCAGAAAATATCCATACCCGAGTACACTGCCGTTATTTTCACGGCACGCACCGCTATTGACCATTTCTTCCGTCTGTGCGAAGAACTGCGTGTTACCATACCGGAAACGATGAAATACTTCTGTACGACAGAGGCCATCGCCCTTTATTTACAGAAATACATCATCTATCGCAAACGCAAAATATTCTTCGGGAACTCTGGAAAGCTGGACGACTTAGTGCCTTCGTTGCTCAAACACTCCGGCGAAAAATTCCTCTTCCCGGTTTCCGATGTACATAACGAGCAAACTTCTGTATTAGAGAAGCATAAAATCAACTATACGAAGGCCATTATGTACCGTACCGTAAGCAACGACTTCGGGCCCGATGAACCGTTCGATTACGATATGCTTTTGTTTTTCAGCCCGTCGGGTATCAAATCGCTGACCAAGAATTTTCCCGATTTCAAACAAGACGACATAAAAATCGGGACATTCGGCCCTACTACGGCACAAGCCGTACGGGATGCCGGCCTGAGACTCGACATCGAGGCTCCGTCACCCGGAGCTCCGTCGATGACCGCAGCCTTAGACCTCTTCTTAAAAGAACAAAGTAAAAAGAAATAAACCCTTTCTTACTCCAAACCCGAACCTCATAATCGTCTTTTACCGGAAGGAGGCGCTTATGAGGTTTTATTTTCAAAACCGATGAACGACCACAAACTCCCCAAAAACGAAAAGTTGTGCAGCCGAACGGCAATCGACCGATTGTTTGCCGAAGGGAGTTCTTTTATCGTCTATCCGATTCGTGTCGTTTATCGCATAGACGACAGCGAAAGCGCTCCGCCACGTTTCTTTATCAATATCCCCAAACGAAATTTCAAACGCGCCGTCAAACGGGTATATTTGCGTCGCCGGATAAGAGAAGCCTATCGGCTCAACAAGCAGATTCTGACAGAACCGCTGTCGCGGCAAAGCCGAACCGCACATTTAGCCTTTCTTTACCTCGATAAAAACCTGAACGATTTTCATTTTATAGAGAAGAAAGTCATTGAAATTCTGGAACGTCTAGCCCGGAAAATAGAATCGCAACAAACTCCGTCCTGACATCATGAAAAAACTGCTATCGGCCATACTCCTGTTTCCTATCCGTTTTTATAAGGCATGTATTTCCCCCATGCTACCTCCATCGTGCCGATATGTACCCACCTGTTCTCAATATGCTATCGAAGCCATACAGATACACGGCCCGTTAAAAGGTTTGTGGCTGGCCGTCAAACGTATCCTGAGCTGTCACCCGTGGGGCGGTAGCGGTTACGATCCCGTCCCGATTAAAACGCCGACCGATATTCACACGCACCACGACCGCTACGGAGCCATCATCAGCACGACCCCCGAAGAGTTCCGCCCCGAACCAGGAAAGTTCTACTCCGTCGGGATGCACCCGTGGAGCCTGACCTCCCGCTCCAAAGAAACATTCCCCCTGTTGGAAACGATCGTACGAAACGAGCAAGTCGTGGCGATCGGCGAGACGGGACTCGACAGACTCAAAAGCGGAGTCGGCTATGAAGAACAATCGGAATACTTCAAACATCACATATATCTCTCTGAAAAGTGGCACAAGCCGCTCGTCATACACGCCGTCAAAGCATACGACGACATAATCCGCATCCATAAAGCAGAAAGACCTAAACAACCGTGGATTATACACGGATTCAGAGGGAAACCCGAAACCGCAGGGCAACTGATTCGAGAAGGGCTATATCTCTCCTTCGGAGAATATTACAACCACGAATCTTTGAAATTCGTACCACTCGACCGCTTGTTTTTAGAAACAGACGAGGGCAACATGCCCATCGATAAACTATATAGGAAAGCGGCCCGCATACGTAATCTCTCGACTCACCGATTACGCAAATCGATAAAGGAAAACATCTCACGAATCTTTACGTTTCCCCAGCAATCCCGACAATAAGACTAAACTACTATTCCCTCCTGCTTATCATTCGCTTGTATTACCGACTCGACTCACATCACGATTCAGTAGAAAATCCGTGGGGATAGCGATGAGTTTTAGAGAATGAAATTCTTTTCGATAACCACAGGAGAGACTGATTCTTAATTAATTAACACCTCCTCCCTTGCCGTGTCCCGTAGTATTACAGGGAGTTGCAAAACAACATAGGGAGAAAAGGCTACTTTTCAATCCTCTCCCCCTGTGTTTCCGAAGAAATATAGGGGGAGTGCCCGTAGGGCGAGGGGGTTAAAAAGATTATATAGGGGTAGAAATATAAAAAGACAGTCCTCACTAATTATCTACTGAGCCCACATACCTTTGTCGAGAACACGAAAATAGGATGCAATCCGGAATGAAAAACAGGCGAGTTCTCTTTTTCCGATACTCATCTTTCACTATCTTTGTAACTATGAAGATAGGTGCGGTTCGGCATAGTCAAGTCGGAAATAGGATTTCCGTTTGCCTCAGCACTCACCTTTCGCTATCTTTGCATAAAATGAATAACGGATTGTTCTCCGACAGAAATACCTAAATTGCTTCTGTCTTCGCTCACATTATTTTTTAAGAAAAAACTGTGTACCAAAAAATCACGATATTCCTATTAGTCGCATTGAACTGCTTCTCCAGCTTTTCCCAATCTGTCGAAAAAAAGGACACGACAGATACTCGCCATACGCTGAAAGAAGTAGAAATAACAGCTTGGCAACAACGGAAAATCTTGTCGGGCCTTCTTTCCGGGAAAATAAAATTGAATGTCGCCGAACTAAACACCTTGCCTCGTTTTTTGGGTGAAACCGATGCTTTAAGAACCATGAAGCTAATGCCGGGTGTATTGACTACCGGAGAACTAAACTCGGGATTTTATGTGCGAGGAAGCGAATCATCTCACAACCAGATACTTCTGAACGGAGCTCCCATATACAATGCTATGCACATGCTGGGTTTTTTCTCGGTATTCAATAGTGGGCACATGAATACCTTTACACTTTATAAATCTCACCTCGACGCCTCCAAAGGCGGTAGGCTATCCGCAACTCTCGATATGCAAACACGAGACACACTCGTCTCCAAACCGACTGTTTCCGGTAACATCGGAATAATCGCCTCGCAAGCTACGGTAGCTTTACCCCTCGGAAAGAAAGTTTCGGTATATCTGTCGGGGAGAAAAACCTATCTGGGACTTTTGGTAAAACCTCTTACAACCAAAATGACCGACACTCCGGTCGATTATGATTTCGAAGATTATAATGCCACTTTCGTATTCCAACCTTCGGAAAAAGATAAAGTAACCGCTAATTTTTATTACGGAAGCGATTACCTCGATATCGAAACCGGCATATACCAAACAGAAGGACGTATCAAATGGAGCAATATAGCAGCTTCGATACTGTGGAACAGGCCATTAGGGAGAATCGGAGAGATGACTCATACATTCTACATCACTCGGTATAAAAACAGACTGAACATTTCTCAAAATCAATTTACAGCTTGGCTTCCTTCCGAAATTACCGATTACGGATATAAAAATATCTTCTCCTTTCGGGAAGAAAAATTTCTCGGTACATACGGGCTGGAATATGTATATCATCACATGTATCCTCAAATTGTGGAAACACAAGGCGCTTATACCATACACACCGACCCGGACAGTCGGTTATATCGCATACACGAAGGCGCTCTATTCATAAATGGCAAATACTTTTTCTCCCCCCGTCTATCGGCAGAAGCTGGATTAAGATATAGCGGAACGGCTCAATTCGGAAAGTTCAATTACCATACCTACCGACAAGGAGAAATTATCGACACTCAAACTTATGGAAAAGGAGAACTCATCAAGTTCTACGGAGGTTTCGAACCGAGAATTGCCCTTTATTTCCTACCGGGAAGCAACCAACGGATCTCATTAAGCTATAACCTCACCCGACAATATATCGGGCAAGTATCTTCTTCGAGTATCGGATTTCCTACCGATTTCTGGATGCCGGCATCCCGCAACATTCCGCCCCAACGAGCGCATTCTTTTTCTGCCGGGTACAGCATAGCTCTCGACCAAGACAACTACGAATTTTCATCGGAGCTTTACTACAAACGGCTGCACAACCAAATGGAATCGGCCGGAGCCCTCATCGACATGATCAGTCAACAATATATTATCGAAGACAAAATCTATATCGGCGGGGGATATAACTACGGTATGGAACTCATGCTTCGAAAAAACCGAGGTCGATTGACCGGCTGGATAGGGTATGCTCTCGGCTGGGCATATCGCCACACAGCACAAATAAACGACGGAAAACCTTATCCGGCCAAACAAGACCGGCGACACGACCTATCGATCGTAGCCAATTACAGAATAAACCGCCGTTGGGATTGCTCCGCCGTCTTTGTCTATGCAACGGGAAATGCCCTCACCATGCCCGAAAGCATGTATCTTGTCGGAGAAAATGCCGTTTGCGAATATGGACCGCATAACGGCGGGCGCATGCCGGCTTATCACAGACTCGATCTATCAGCGAATTACTGGATTTCCAAAAAGAAGAACACCGAGCAAGTTATAAATATCTCCTTATATAATGCTTACAACCGAAATAATCCTGCATATTTGGCTGTCGACATCATACAAGACAAAGATAAAAATGGTAAAAAAGACCAACTGATTATCCGTAAGAGGGGAAAATCCATTTACGGAATCATACCCTCTATCAGTTATTCATTTAAATTTTAAACTTTCATGAGCAAGTGTGCCTACATACTCCTGATATCAATAGTCACCCTCGGCAGTTGTAAAGTGAAATGGGACTTCGAGGTCGAGGATTTCGAACCGAAAATTGTAGTAGACGGTTGGATAGAATCGGGAAATGTCGCCTACGTGTGCCTTTCCCAAACCCGCCCGCTTAACTCGGTAGTAGATAGTCTGGCTTTCTCAGAAATTCCTATCCGCTGGGCAAAAGTCACCGTGAGCGACGGGCAAACAACAGAGGTACTTACCGGACGTATAGATACCGATTATACCCCGCCGTTTATCTATCGGGGAAGCATGATGACGGGTGAACCCGGAAAAACCTACACGCTCACAGTAGAATATTCGGGGCAAACGGTCACTGCCGTTACTACGATACCTCGTCCCGTTCCTTTATCTGATATAAAAGTAACCCGCAGCGCCGACAATGACACCCTATTTCAAATCAGTGCCTATATAAACGACGACTCCTCGGAAAAGAACTATTACAAATTTTTCACACGGGTAACCAATAAGGAGGGCCGGTTCTATTCTTCTTTTCTCGGTACCATAGACGATGCTATCGTTAAAGACAGTCAAACAGCCATTCCGGTTTATAAAGGAGTACATTTTACCTACACGACTAAATTTATCCCATTTTATAGCATAGACGATACCGTACAAGTAAAATTTACCCAAATACCTCAGCATGGTTTTGACTTTTGGAACAGTTATGAAAATGAAATAACCAATGGCCAAAATCCGTTATTCCCCAGCAATACAAACCTAAAATCCAATGTACAGGGAGGATTGGGGATTTGGTGTGGATATGGTGTAAAAATGTACGATCTGATTGTCCGTCGGGATTGTCAAGAGTAAAAAAAGAGGCGCTTAAAAAAGCGCCTCTTTTTATCTGAAATTATTAATTTCTTATTTGCAATATTTCACGAACGAAACAAATTGATCGCACAATGTCATTACACTTTGAAGTACATTACCGAAATCGGCTTCATTGAAATACTCTTCGAAACTGTATCTCGAATTATCGGATGCAAATACAATGACCGGCTCCACTTCATAATATTCATAGTGAGTGTCTCCATAACTATATTCATATTCCAAATAAGGCTGTGCCTCGACTGAGGCGAACGGAACCCCGTCTCCTGTGTATTGCATGTTCACGTCCATATATTGATTGTATACAGCAGCTTCGGCAATAGCATATTCCTTATCGGTAGAAGCATTGATATTATTCAAGGCATAAATCATCTCTTGAATTTTAGGAGCTGTACCAGCTACCATCAACTGAGAATTCACAACCGATGTAGTCGTAGCCGACAAGATGGAAGCAATAAGATCATCTTCTGTCATTTGAGGATTGACTTTGGAAGCATCTAATTGGAGTCCAGCAACAACACTCACGATATTGGCAGAAGCGATCTCCATCGAAGCAGAAGCCACAGCTTCGGAAGGTGATATATCAACATGGACTGCCCACGTATAATCGGCATTTGTTTTCAACGCTATCTCGCTATCGAATTTCAAGGAATTGATATCCAATGTAGTATTATTTACCGACAATTCGGCCAATTTATCAGCTCCCTTATTGACTGTCATCGTCACATGTTCAGGAACAAAGACGATAGTATTTTCGTCGGTTTGTATTTGTGTTTCTTTTCCGCTTTTTCGTATCGAGATGGACGACTCGGCACCTTCGACTTCAAACACAAATTCGAGGACCTCGGCCGACGGAGTCTCCACCCATTCACGGGCAACTTCATCGAATGTGTAAATACCCGTTGGAATAGCTATATAATCCACTTCGGTAGCCAATACACTCAACACAACGGGATTGTAAGTCGTTACAGCTTTACGAATTACACTCATCATTCCCATCGGATTAGGTTCGATACCTTCACCCGGAGTCGGCCCGATTTCATCTTCAAACAAGCCATAATCGGCTTTATAGGCAAACGCATCGATAGTCTCTACCAACGTTTTATGGTCCTGAGGATTAATTTTTCCCAGAACCTCCATCGCACACTGTTCCAATTTAGCTTTGTTCTCTTGAGGAGTCAACTCGTTACCACCTGTTTTGTTGTTGTCTTCCCCGCAACCGAATAATAAAACCGCAGCTAAAACCACTGTAAAAGCTCTTTTCATCAATAGTTTCATATCATTATTTTTTATTAAATAAATGCAAATATATAAATATTTCACACCATTGGTCAAGCATAATATTATTTTATTAATATTTTACTTTTGCAATACCGGTTCTATCAGCGACGGATGTACAAATGCCGTTGCCACAGCCATGACCCCTTCTATCGATACGACGACACGGCGATCTCCCTTAATACGAATGAAAATACCCTCGACCCCCGAAAAGACTCCCCCGACGATACGCACCCGATCGCCCTCCCGCAGAGAGACGATCGTCGGGTCTAAATAAACGATCTGTTCGTCATAAGCACCCGCCACCGCTATAAAGCTGTGCATCTGTCTGTCGGGAACGACTAACGGCCTGCGAGTTTCCCGGTCCATGATATAGCGTATGGGGATTTTCAAAGAGATATCCCGCTTTATCTCATCTAACTTTTCCCGAGTGGACCGGACAAAAACAAGATTATGAATAACCGGGACCAACTTTCTCACCTTTCGCTCGCCTTTTATTACCTCCTTATACGACATAGGTATAAAAGATTCCATGCGGCAGCGGTCTAAATATTCCTTCAATGCCATCTCTCGGCTGTATGTCACCCGAATGGCAAACCATTGCTTGGCCTCCGGTTCATTTTTCCCCATAACGAATACTGAAAATAGGTTTGCGCAAAGTTAATCAAATCGTTCAATTATAATTTAAAATAAACCGAATAATCGAAAAAACAAATAATTGGCATTTTTATGGCCTGTTTATTTCAAAAGATTGTTTCTTTCGATAAAGAGTCGTACTTTTGCATCGAAACAATCAACATTAAATTAAGTTTTCATTCGATGAATTTTGTAGAAGAATTAAAATGGCGCGGAATGGTACACACCATGATGCCGGGAACCGAAGAACTTTTTGAAAAAGGAATAGTCACAGCCTATTTAGGTATCGACCCCACAGCCGATTCGCTTCACATCGGCCACTTATGCGGCGTTATGATGCTGCGACATTTCCAACGGTGCGGTCACAAACCCATAGCGTTGTTGGGCGGTGCAACCGGCATGATAGGCGACCCATCGGGAAAATCGCAAGAACGTAACCTTTTGGACGAAAACACCTTGCGCCACAATCAGGAATGTATCAAAAAACAACTGAGCAAATTTCTCGACTTCGACTCGGATGCTCCCAATCATGCCGAACTGGTGAATAACTACGATTGGATGAAAGACTTTTCATTCCTCGATTTTGCCCGTACCGTAGGTAAACACATCACCGTGAATTACATGATGGCAAAAGATTCGGTTCAAAAACGTCTGAACGGCGAAGCCAGAGACGGGCTCTCCTTCACCGAATTTACTTATCAGCTTCTACAAGGTTATGATTTCCTGCACCTCTACGAGACCAAGAATTGCAAGTTGCAATTAGGGGGATCCGATCAATGGGGTAATATCACTACCGGAGCGGAACTTATACGCCGCACGAACGGCGGGGAAGTATTCGCCCTCACCTGCCCGCTCGTGACCAAAGCCGACGGAACGAAATTCGGGAAAACCGAATCGGGCAACGTATGGTTGGATGCCCGTTACACCTCCCCTTACAAATTTTATCAGTTCTGGCTGAACGTGAGCGACGAGGATGCCAAACGCTACATCAAAATCTTCACATCGATCTCCAAAGAAGAAATAGAGGCCCTGAGTGCCGAGCACGACGAAGCTCCGCACTTACGCGTGTTGCAAAAACGTCTGGCCAAAGAGGTTACCGTAATGGTACACTCCGAAGCCGATTACGAAGCCGCTGTCGAAGCCTCTAATATACTATTCGGTAACTCGACATCGGAGCAACTCCATAAACTCGACGAAGATACCTTGCTCGCCGTGTTTGAAGGCGTACCCCAATTCGAAATATCCCGCGATACCGTTCTTGCAGGCATTCCGGCCGTAGAACTGACGACCGAAGTGGCCGCCATATTCCCGTCGAAAGGTGAAATGCGGAAGCTGACACAAGGCGGCGGCGTATCCATCAACAAAGAGAAACTCGCCGCTCCCGACACGAAGATCGATGCAACTTACCTATTGAACAATAAATATATCATTGTACAACGCGGGAAAAAGAATTATTATCTGCTCATTGCAAAATAATTCGCTCAAAATTTGGCAAAGAAATAAAAACCGATTATCTTTGCCTCGCTTTTGAGGATAAGCCCTCAAAGCATAGAGTTTGGCTTATGGTGTAATGGCAGCACAACAGGTTTTGGTTCTGTTTGTCTAGGTTCGAATCCTGGTAAGCCAACAGAAAAAGAGCAGTGGAATCCACTGCTCTTTTTCTGTTTAAACAATTCTCGGCATGTCATCTTTCCAATCCCCCTCTTCGTCGCTATCGCTCCTCTGTTTCTCCCCTATATTTTGCGCTACAAAACACAGGGGAGAAGTGCACAATGTATCCTTATACCGAAACTGAAACACCACTTTCAATCCTCTCCCCCTGTGTTTCCGTTAGGGAATATAGGGGGAGTGTCCGCAGGACGAGGGGGTTAAAAAAACACTGTCAAAAAAATTCCTTGTAATATTTCTCAACCCCTCTCCTCAGAAACTAACGTTTCTTCGGTCTCTCCCCTATATTTTGCATTGCAAAACACAGGGGAGAAGGTGTAATACCAACATTGGGTATCCCTTTCTCCCTCTACCGTATCCGGTAGCATTACGGGGTACTGCACATAAAATCGAAGCAGAGGCGAAAGGGGAATACATCTCAACCTCTCTCCTGGCCGTGTCCCGTAGTATTGTGGGGCACGGCCAGGAAGGAGGTTTTAATTAAGCAAGAATCAGCCCCTCCCAAAAGTCCGGTGGTTATCGACAAGAATCTCATCGCTAACCCTACGGATTTTCTACCGAACCGGAAATTTCAGACGATAGCTTTCTCTTATCTATTTATAAATATTATCTTTGTCATAATAGAAATTGGAAAACTTTCGATTCATATATCGATTCTAATCAAAACCGAACACCTCGATGGACAACCTCCATATATTTTTCGCCCTGAACGACAGTTACACATCGCATTATTGCGTAACAATGGTATCTGTCTTGACAAATACCCCGAACCGTCATTGCCATTTTTATTTATTGACAGACTATATTTCGGAAAAGAATAAGAGGCGTTTTAGTCAAGTAGAAGAACAATACGCCAACTGCTCCATTCATTATCAACTCATTACAGAAAAAATATTCGATTCTTTTCACCGTAATATAGATTATTTGGTATCTCCTGTAAGCTACTACCGGTATATCATTCCCGAACTATATCCGCAACTCGACAAAGCGCTGTACCTCGACGGCGATTTAGTGGTAAACGGCTCATTAGAAAAGTTATGGGACACAGACATCACCGACTATCTATGTGCCGGCGTTCACGACCTGTGGATAGAAAATATCAACTATAAACCCCAGATAGGTTTCTCGTCCGACGAACTGTATATCAATGCCGGAGTATTACTCCTGAACATACCCAAAATGCGGGAAGAAAAGATATACGAAAAACTATGTGAAACAACTATCTCGCTGGGAAAACAGATACAATTCCAAGACCAAGATATCATCAATATCGTATGCCGCGGCCGAGTCAAAGAGTTGCCCGAAAGGTATAACTTCACGACCGAGAACGCTATCAAGCATCCCCAAGAAAGAGACAAAGCCGCCATCATTCACTACACGGGAAGAGCGAAACCCTGGTCTGTTTGGAAGTGTCCCAATCCGCAAAGCCGCCTGTATTTCGACTATCTGAAAAAAACTCCCTATAAAAACGATATTTGGGACTACCGCTTCAAAAGGTCGAAGTACAAAATCGTCCGCAGGTTCAAAAAAATATTCGGCATAAAATCTCGCTAAATATGCAACCCAGTGTATCTGTCATCGTACCGGTGTACAATATAGAACAATATATAGGGAAATGCCTCGAATCGATTGTAGGTCAAACCTTGAAAGAGATCGAAATCATCGTTGTCGACGACGGCAGTACAGACGACTCGTCCCGAATCATAGACCGATATGCCCGAACCGATTCCCGTATTGTCGCCATTCACAAAACGAACGGAGGGGTCGTATCGGCACGAAATTGCGGAATAGCACGGGCAACGGGGTCGTACATTCTGTTTGTCGACGGTGACGACCACTTAGAATCCGATACCTGCGAACGGCTTCTGAAAAAAGCGCAAGCAACCCGTGCCGATATGGTCATCATGCGGTTCGACATCGAGTATCCTCAGCATAAAGAAGAGCCCCGGTTCTGGTCACAAGACGAATACGTCCCGGTTACAGCCATTCACACGATGGCGCACGAGGAGTTCCGATGGAGCCTTTGGTCTCGCCTCATGAGGAAAGAGTTGTTCGATCGTCCGGTGGACTGCCCTCCACAACTTATTTTCGGAGAAGATGCCTATCAAATTACCCAATTGACCTACCGAGCCCAAAAGATAGTGACATTACGGGACAAAATCCTGTACCACTATACCGTGCGGGACAGTTCCGTATCGCAACATGCCATGACGCGGCAAAAAGCCGAGAGCATAGAGTCATACCCGCAATTCATCGAACGGTTCTTACAACAGACTCCCGATAGCGAAATGTTTCGGGAAGACATCGTTTACATTAAATTTCAGGCATATCTTATTCTGTTGTTAAAAAATTGGGAAACCGGTATGAAAGCACGATGCCGATTTATGTCCCGCAGCTTGAAAAAATATCCCCGATTGAAAGAGATATCCGAAGTAAAACGGTTCACTAAACTCATTAGCCTATATAGTTTCTCCTCTTTCTTAGGAAAATTGTACATGAAATACTATATTCGCAAAGGAAAAATACGAATATAAAAAAGCAAGGTCCCATGCAACCCTGTGTATCTGTCATCATACCAGTTTACAATATAGAGAAACATCTCGAAAAATGCCTCGATTCGGTTATCGGTCAAACCTTGAAAAATATCGAAATCATTGTCGTCGATGACGGCAGTACCGACAACTCACCAAGAATTATAGACCGATACGCCCGAACCGATTCCCGTATCGTCGCTATTCACAAAGCGAACGAGGGTCTTGCTTACGCTCGTAAATCGGGTATCGAAGCAGCACATGGAAAATATGTGCAACATCTCGACGGGGACGATTTCCTCGAACCCGATGCTTGCGAACTGCTTTTCAACCGAGCAGAAGAAACCAATGCCGATATAGTCATCATGCGGTTTCTCATAGATTCACCATGCGTACAAGAAGAACCGCCATTTTGGACACAAGACGAATACAATAATATCTCGGCTATCCATACGATGGCACACGAAGACTACCGTTGGAATTTAGTATTCCTTTTCCAACGTCGCGATCTACATGCTGTTCCCATCGACTATTTGCAAAATCTCACCTATGGAGAGGATGCTTACCAAAGCATACAAATCGCTTACCGGTCAAAAAAAATCGTAACTCTCCGGGACAAGCCCCTGTACCACTATGTGGTTCGAAAAAGTTCCGTGACACAAACGGGCATGACCCGACAAAAGGCCGAAAACGTCTTGCTATTCCCCAATCTCATCGAAACCTTTCTCAAAGGTACGCCCGAAAATAGGCAGTTCGCAGAGGACATCGTTTACATACGGTTCAGAGCTTACTTTCTACTGCTACTCAAAAACTGGCGGGAGGGCATGGCGGAACGTTGCCGGCTCATGACCCGTAGTCTGAAAAAATATCCCCGGTTGAAAGAGTTTCCCGAAGTAAATCGATTCGTCAAGCTCATACGTCTATACAGTTTCTCCTCTTTCTTAGGAAAAGCGTATATGGCATACTACATTCGCAAAGGGAAAATCAAAGCCTAATCATCGAAACCATGCCTGCCGTTTCTATCATCATACCAGTTTATAATATCGGGAAATACCTTGAAAAATGTCTCGACTCGGTCATTGCCCAAACATTCCCTGATATAGAAATCATCGTCGTCAATGACGGCAGCACCGACAACTCGCCGGAAATCATCGCCCGATATGCCGACAAAGATCCCCGTATCGTCGTTATCGACAAAGCTAACGAAGGCTTGGCATACGCTCGCAAATCGGGAATAGAAGCCGCAAACGGAGAATATATACAACATCTCGACGGAGACGACTATTTAGAACTCGATGCCATAGAGCTGGTCTACCGCAAAGCCAAAGAAAAGGATGCCGATATGGTCGTTTTTCCATTCTGGTTCGATTATCCCGACTCCGGCAAATCCAAACGTTCCATCGAGATAGCTTGCGCAAGCTACACCGGTTTGGAATATTTCTCGGCAATCTCTTTTTCCAAGGCCCATTGGGCGGTATGGAGCTATTTGCACAAACGCAGTCTATATGCAAACAGCATTACATTCCGGCAAGAATTAAGTTATGGCGAAGACGTTTTTCTCACGACACAATTGTCCTACTACTCTTCCCGTGTCGCTGTGTTGAAAAGCCGACCGCTTCTACATTATATCATACGGGAGAACTCCATCACCAACAGCCGCCTCAGTGAAAAGAAAGCCGGGAATATCCTCCTTTACCCCTCTTTGGTTGACAATTTTCTCAAAAATAAACCCGAATACAGTTCTTTACAAAAAGAACTCAGTGCCATACGCATACAGGCAAACAACGAGTTGTTGAGCAAACGATGGTTCAAAGATGCACACAAACTGAGCAAAGAAAGCCTCGCTATTCTGCGACAATATCCCGACCTCAAACCCCAAGTCAAAAGTTTTTACAAACTATTCACCCTGTACGCCCACAACCGGCTATTAGGAAGATTGTACGCCCAATATTATATCTTCAAAAAGAAAATCAAATAGCCGTCACAACACGTAGGGAGCAGATTTACAAACTTGTGACAGAACGCACAAACTACATATTAAATTCTATGGAATAGAAACTCACCTTACCATTTCCTCATAAATCCTCAGGTAAAGCCTTGCGGTATTCTCCCATGAAAACCGATTGGCATATTCTTTTATTTCTTCCGCTTTTCTGCTTACATCGCCATAATAGTCTTCAAGCCCTCTTTTGAATTCCACCTGCATCAACTCACGATCGAAATCCATATTGAAATAATAGGCATAGTCTCCACCGATTTCAGGAAGGCACGTATGACGAGAAAGGAAAACCGGTTTACCATAAGCCATCGCTTCAAGCACCGGTAGCCCGAAACCCTCTGCTATCGAAGGGAAAACAAATGCTTTACAATTTTTCAAATACCAATGTTTCACTCTCTCTTCGATAGGCCCTACAATTTTCACTCTCTCTTCGACACCATATTTTCGAGCCTCTTCCAGTATGACATTTACATAATCCGACTTATTTCCCGCAATAACCAGTTCAAGATCGGTCCCTTTTAGCAAACAGGGAAGCACATGAAAATTTTTCTTGGGCAATACCGTCGCCACAGAAAATATAAAATCTTTCGCCGGTAAACTATCCGGCTGCCTTATCTCTCCACGATAAACATTACAACCATTGTATATTACATCGATATGCTTCTCCCCCACATCGATATGTCGAATCAAATCATTCTTGGTAAATTCCGATATAGCGACAATGCGGTCGGCCCTATCCACCAGCTTTTGCAACTTCGCAATATATTTTTTTTGCTTATTCCCGGCCTTTTCATATAAAAAATTCAGGTCATGAACCGTAAGCAGCACCTTCCCATTGCACGGCACATAATGAGCCAATTGAAAAGTCGTATGCCATAACTCACACCGCTTAGGGCTTATAACCAGTAGCTTGTCTAAGAGATTCTTTTTCTTGTAATAAAAATTTTCTCCCCATCGCCCCTCATACTTGCCCGGGACGTAGAATCCTAACCTTTTCACCCCATGATTTTCTGCGATAATCGCTTTCACAAGCATATCGCAAAAAAAGAATAATCCGGTATTGGGATATTTCATTTTTTCACAATCGATAATAATCATAACATACGTTGTTTAATGCTTGGTACAAAAATAACATTTATGCCCCTCTTCGACAAATAAATGGGATACCATAGAAAAATTGAAATGGAAATAACCGAACTATTGAACATTTAATCTATTTTTGTATCAAAAAAATGAAGCGCAATATAGCATTTTTTCACGAATATTTCCCCAAAGGCGGAGCCGAACGCGTCACGTTGGACATTTGTGAATATCTTATAGCAAGAGGGTATAACATTTTTTTATTTACAAGGGAATATTATGCAGACAAACTACCTGTAAATTATCTATTTAACGAGAGTTTCAAAGTATTGACACTACCCGATACCGCAAATTCCAACAGTAGCATAAACGCTAAATTCATAGCCAATACATCAATAAAACTGAATATTGAGTATCTAATCATACAAGCTTACGTATTACGATCGATTCAAGAAATAAAAGCCCTCGATAACAAGCTGAAAATCATTTATTGCAACCACAGTATGCCCTTTTGGGAAATAGAAGATAAAATAGCAAGAAAGAAAAGAAATGCAAAACTATCCATATCGAGAGCGATACGATATTATTTAATCGATATTCACAAAATATATACTTTCAAATCGTATCATAAAAGTTTTCTCAAAACTTACAAAAAGCTATATGACGAAGTCGATGCCTATGTAACCTTATGCGATAGTTATTCGAATCAAATCAAGGATAAACTCCGCTTAAAGGATACCCAAAAACTATACTCTATAAACAACTCGGTCAAGCCAGTCGAAGAAATCGTTATCGACAAACAAAATATCGTCTTATTTATGGGAAGACTATCGTATGCCGACAAAAGAGTCGACAGGCTCATCGATATATGGAACATTCTCAAAGGGAAAACTGCCGGTTGGCAATTGATAATAGTGGGAGAAGGTGATGAAAAGAAAAAATTGGAAGCGTATGTCAAAAAATTAAATCTGACCAATGTAGAATTTGCCGGATTCTGCAACAATCCCAAACAGTACTACGACAGGGCTTCTATCCTTTGCTTGACCTCTTCTTTCGAAGGCTGGGGATTGGTTCTGACAGAGGCACAGGCAAACGGTATCGTCCCGATAGCCTTTGAATGTTCAGACGGAGTCAAGTCTATATTATCACCCAATGAGATAAACGGCCTATTGATTCCTCCTTTTGACTTGGAGGCTTATGCAAAAAAACTGTTGTTTGTCATGAACAACACGGAAGCAAGAAAAAGGATTCAAAAAAATGTAATTGAGAAATCAAAATCCTATTCACCGGAGGTTATCGGGGAGAAATGGATAGAACTTTTAAATACAATAGGACACAAGTCTTAATCTCGGGTCGGTAGTAAATCAGAGAGGTTTGTACCTGTATCCAATCTAACCCCTCTCTCCTCAGAAACTGTCGTTTCTTCGGTTTCTCCCCTATATTTTGCGTTGCAAAACACAGGGGAGAAGGGTAAATACCTTCAACAACAGGAACAGGGTAGAGTATCTCCCTCTCCCCTTAAACGGTTGTTTTTTCTGTCTCTCCTTTATATAGCTAACATAGTTTCCCATAATGTTACGGGATACGGCAGAGGAAAAAGGATATATCCGATATAAACCGACTGATGAGATGTTGCTTTGAACCCCTCCGTCACTTTGTGGCTAATGCAATAGGGGGACGAAGGGTAAACACAATCTATCTTATTCGCTAAGATAATGCGGTAAGAGGGAGTTAAAACTCCTCCCTTGCCGTGCCCCGTAGCATTGCGGGGTGTTTTGTTGGCAAACAAAATATAGGGGAGGTGTCACGTAGTGACGGAGGGGTTAATTCTACAAAAATACTATATGCCATCTTTCCAACTCCTCTGTCTCTCCCCTGTATTTTGCGTTGCAAAACACAGGGGAGAAGGTTCATAGCACTTCTTTTATCGCACTATACTATGGGTACAGAGAACTGTTCTTTCTTAAAAAAGATTTATCACATAAGAAGAGGTAACCTCAATAGGCCGCTAAGAACAAAAAAGCTAATTCCCGCTCGATTTAACGTAAAAATTACCCTCGAACTTGTTTAGAAAAAAGGAAGATAGTGAGAAATTTTTGTCCGTTTGTTCGACGAAGTCTGCACAAACCTATCTTCGGTAAAGGTCTTATCGTCAAAACATTTCAGATATACGGCATTCATCTCGTCGGCCAACGTTTTCGGATCGAAACGAACCACATATTCTTTCCCTTTTTCTATCATCTCCCGACGCAAATGCTCGTCGGCAAGTACTTTTTTCATGGCATTCGCCATACCTTCCACATCGTCGGGATCGACGTAAATCGAGTGTTCGCCGCCGGCTTCTTCCAAACAGGAACCGGTGGAAGCGATAACCGGAACCCCGGCCGAAAGAGCTTCGACAATGGGAATTCCGAACCCCTCGAAACGAGAAGGATATACGAACAACGAGGCCAGATGATACAATATCGGCAAATCGCCGAATTTCAAATTATGGATAATATGCACTCTATTTTCCAATCCATGAGCCTCTACATAATCCTGCACCTTTTTAGCATAATCGGTACTTTTCCCTATGGCTACCAAATGAACGTCGTCCAACTTTTCGACAGCCTTTACCGCCAATAGCAGATTTTTCCTCTCTTCAATCGTTCCCACGCTCAAAATGAAACGTTCGGGCAACCCGTAAGCCGCGCGAACACGATCTTTTTCTTTTTTAGAAACAGGGCGGGCGAAAACAGGGTCGCATCCTTGATAAACGACATCGATCTTTTCGGGAGAAATACCGTAAAACTTAACTATATCCCGCTTGGTACATTCACTCACCGCTACAATACGATCGGCCTTACGACAGGCATAATTGAATTTTCGGTCATAAATGATTCTATCCAAACGGTGATAATATTGAGGATAACGAAGAAATATCAAATCGTGAATCGTCACTACGCTACGAATTCCCGTGCGATGAATCCCCACGGGCAACTCGTTACTCAGTCCATGATAAAGTTGTACACCGTCTTGCAACAGCCCTCGTTTAATAAAAAAGGTTCTCCACAAAGCCCTGAAACGTTTCATAACGGAAGAACGAGGCAATATGGAAGAGACATTTTTATGTTTTAAAAGCGAGTCGTACGAAGCATTTTTACACTGCTTGGGAATGTACATACGGTACTTATGTTCATCACCGTATGTAGCCATCGTATCTACCATGAATCGGCTATAATTCCCCAATCCGGTAAAATTGGCATTCGCCCTCTTTGCATCGAACCCTATAATCATTCCCTAAAATACAACTTTAATGGTTACATTAAAATAGATGTATATGTCGTTTATTTTGCTGCATGCCCCCTGTAATTTTTTCCATCATTTTGTATGAAGACTTCTGAAATAAACAACAACAAACTGATTACTAAATTATTACAAAACTATTATTTTTTCTATTTTTTAAGATGTCACTATACATTACAATTGTCATAAACTCTTTATAACGAGAAATACCGTCCTAAATTTCGTCAAGCAGCCCCAAAGAAAAGACTTGAATACACCTGTAATTTTCATCTTCCCTAACGAAAAATGTAACAGATTCTAACTATTCGAAACAGATTCCGGGTGCAAAGGTACATCTTGTAGCAATTATTTTTATCTTTGTGCACTGGAAAAATGAAGAATGGATTCTGCATTCTCTAAAAATTGGAGAAAAAGATGATACAAAAATTCGACTTTTTAATCATCGGTTCCGGGATAGCCGGAATGAGTTTTGCCCTGAAAGTAGCACACAAAGGAAAAGTGGCGCTCATATGCAAAACAGAATTGGAGGAGGCAAATACCTATTTCGCACAGGGTGGCGTAGCCTCGGTAACCAACACGTTGGTAGACAACTTTGAGAAACATATCGAAGACACGATGATCGCCGGCGACTGGCTCAGCGACCGCGCCGCAGTCGAGAAAGTCGTAAAAGAAGCTCCTTCGCAAATCAAAGAACTCATCAGCTGGGGGGTCGATTTCGATAAAAACGAAAAAGGGGAATTCGACCTTCATCGGGAAGGCGGACATTCCGAATTTCGTATCCTGCACCACAAGGACAACACGGGTGCGGAAATTCAAGACAGCCTGATACGGGCTGTCAAACAACACCCCAACATCACTATTTTCGAAAAGCATTTCGCCATCGAGATTCTTACGCAACACCACCTCGGAGTAACTGTTACGCGGCAGACTCCCGACATCGAATGTTACGGAGCTTATGTGCTCGATTTGAAAACCGGTAAGGTAGATACATTCCTCTCCAAAGTCACCCTCATGGCGACCGGCGGCGTGGGAGCTATTTATCAGACCACGACCAATCCGCTCGTCGCTACTGGCGACGGCATAGCGATGGTATACAGGGCTAAGGGAACCGTAAAAGACATGGAATTTATCCAGTTCCACCCGACCGCTTTATATCACCCCGGCGATCGCCCGTCGTTCCTCATCACCGAGGCCATGCGGGGATACGGAGCCGTATTGCGAACACTCGACGGCGAAGAGTTCATGCAAAAATACGATCCTCGCCTTTCTTTGGCTCCACGCGACATCGTCGCGCGGGCAATCGATAACGAAATGAAAAACAGGGGCGATGACCATGTTTATCTCGATGTCACTCACAAAGACCCGGAAGAGACAAAAAAACACTTCCCCAACATCTATGAAAAATGCCTCGGTTTAGGTATAGACATCACACGCGATTACATTCCCGTAGCACCTGCGGCTCACTATTTGTGCGGAGGTATCAAAGTCGATTTGGATGCCCGCTCGTCCATAAACCGGCTCTATGCCGTAGGCGAATGTGCCTGCACAGGACTTCACGGAGGAAACCGGCTGGCATCCAATTCATTGATCGAAGCTGTCGTTTATGCCGATGCCGCAGCCAAACATAGTCTTAAAGTAATCGATAACTTCTCCTATCAGGAGAACATTCCCGAATGGAACGACGAGGGGACACAATCGCCCGAAGAAATGGTACTTATCACTCAAAGCGTCAAAGAAGTCGGACAAATCATGAGTACCTATGTAGGTATCGTTCGCTCCGACCTGCGGCTTAAACGGGCATGGGACAGGCTCGATATTCTGTATGAAGAAACCGAAAGCCTCTTCAAACGCAGTAAAGCCTCCAAAGAGATATGCGAATTGAGGAACATGATCAACACCGGATATCTTGTCATGCGACAAGCTATGGACCGAAAAGAAAGCCGGGGACTTCACTACACGATAGATTATCCCCACACCGATAATACCCCGCAAATGAAATAAAGATTGTCTACACGACAATAGAAGAGCCGCACGACAAAATGCGGCTCTTTTTTTGAACCTTTTTCACCGCATACTGTTTTTACTGTACAAAAACAACATGCGATTATGAAATCTATTCAAGGAACAAAAACCGAACAAAACCTGCTGAAAGCCTTCGCCGGAGAATCACAGGCCCGCAACCGCTACACGTTATTCGCCCAAAAAGCGAAAGAAGAAGGATATGAACAAATCATGGGCATATTCGCCGAAACAGCAGAACAGGAGTTGGCACATGCCACCCGATTCTTCAAATTCATGCAAGGCGGAATGGTCTCCATTACGGCCGAATATCCGGCCGGACGTATAGGCAATACGGCTGAAAATCTGCTCGAAGCCGCCGAAGGAGAAAAACTCGAATGGTCTGCTCTATATAACGATTTCGAATCGGTCGCCATAGACGAAGGGTTTAAAGACGTAGCGACTGCATTCAAAATGATTTCCGAAGTAGAAGCCTTCCACGAATGGCGTTATCGCAAACTTCTGGAACGACTCGAAAACGGATCGATATTCAAGCGCGAAGCGCCTATCCGCTGGCAATGCCGTAACTGCGGATACATCTACGAAGGCAGCGTAGCTCCGGCACGATGCCCGGCTTGCCTCGAACCCCGCTCGTTTTTCGAACCGGCAAGGGACAACTATTAGACAAAACTATCTATCTTTTCATACGACCATACCCGTGGCGGACGCCTTTGTCTGCTACGGGTATTTCTATATTCGATAAACTATCTTTGTCACCATCACTACCCCAACTTCATCGCCGAACGAGAAAGTAATTTATGACCTATCCGGCAATAAAGGCATTTATGAGTCTGGCAATACTCGTTGTTCAATTGTATGACAGCTTGGCTTTCCATAGCATTCGTCACCCGTATTCCTATATCGGAAAAACGACGCACGATCGAATTCTTTTCGGGACGTAGCGATTCGAGTAACGAGAGAGCCCGGTCGGTCATATCTTCATTGCCGACATACATACCGTAGGCATACAGTAAGGGTGCTACCGCATTGATAAGCACAATATCGATAGCCGACTCACCCAAAACGACCGGAGATTCGGGCGACACGTGTCCGAACAGATAATGCGTGGTCCAATACCCCGAAAGTTCCACCTTGAAAATTCGGCGCAATTCTTCTTCGTTACCCGCCTCGCAAATCCGGGAAAACAGATTAAAACCCCGATGAATATATTGAGCCAGCATCGCCAATCGTCTGTGAGGGAAATTAGCCGGACGCAACCGGAAGAATTTCCAACTGTCCCGGTTAATCGGTGTCAGCCCGAATTTATTTTTCAAAAAAGCATATTCATTGACTAATCTCGCATAATAGTCGTCTCCGGGACACTCGCCCTCGGCCAACAGCCCCGCCTGCCCGAACAGGAAAGCCTCGACTTGCGACAGAGAATCGGCATGTTTTTGCATAAATCGCAACGGAAGACTACGTGCCAACCGCTCGAAAGCATCACTGTTGATACCGAATCCCATACTGCGTGAGACGACAATATAACAGACTTCCTCCCAATTGCCTTTATACAATTCCAACCAATCGTGCAGCCGCTGCGACTTCGATTGTAACCGCTCGATAGCGAGAGAAGAAATCCAGTCGGACAAGACAATCGGCCCCAACTCCGCAATATGGGGGGCGCAAGATTGCGAGGAAGAATGAGAAACCAAAGTTTCATAATCGGAACGAAACGACGGAGAGCACGACAACACCAACGTGGGAATCTCCTCTCCGTTCGTGCGATACACCGGCGTATCGGCTACCTCGACCACATGCAGAACCACCGAATCGTAAGCCGGGTCGAGATGGTGATTGTGCCGCCGCCAGTCCGATGCACGTCGATGCATCTCCACATTACCTGCCCATACGCAACCGTCGATAGAAATTTTCGCATTGAAAAAGTCGGGACCCGAATCGGTATTTAATTGCCCGTTATCGATTATCCTCAATTTACGGCCGTCCGTCGTGACCAACTTCGTATGGTCGAACAACCGATGTTGCCAGATATATTGCATGAGCTTTTCCATAAAAACGTTTTAAGACGAAAATTTTTTGACTTTCACTATCTTTGTAGAATATAGGATACGGTTCGGCATAGCCAAACCGGAAATGTGATTTCCATTTGCCGCTTCTCTCACCTTTCACTATCTTTAAGTGTATAAATGAAAAACAAACAAGTTTGTTTTGTCCTGCTCCCACCTTTCGCTATCTTTGTCACTACAAATTAAACAAACCTTGTTGAATTAATCGGTACAAACCGAGATGTTTTGTAACAGAAGTTCGATATGAAAATAGCACTCATAGGATATGGAAAAATGGGACATGCCATCGAAGAAGCGGCTCTGTCCCGTGGGCATGAAATCGTTTGTCGCATCGACAAAGACAATCAGGAAGATTTCGATTCAGTTTCATTCAAAAGCGCCGATGTCGCCATCGAGTTCACGGCTCCGTCGGTCGCCGTCGACAATTATCGGCGGGCTTTCGCGGCCGGCGTACCCGTAGTATCGGGCACTACGGGGTGGCTGGAACATTTACCGGAAATACGCGAGGCCTGCGAGAAAGGCCAGACTTTTTTCTATGCCTCGAATTTCAGTTTGGGAGTTAATATCTTCTTTGCCGTTAACAAATATCTGGCAGGTATCATGAACCATTTCCCCCAATATTCGGTAGAAATAGAAGAGATACACCACATTCATAAACTCGATCACCCCAGCGGGACCGCTATTACTTTGGCCGAAGATATTATCGGCCAACTCGATGCGAAACATTCGTGGAGCGAAAATATGCCGGTCACCGATGACAGTATTCATATCACCGCCCGACGCGAAGGGGAAATACCCGGTACACACACCATCGTCTACGACAGTGCAGTGGATACGATACGCATCACCCATGAGGCGAAAAACAGAAAAGGGTTTGCCCTCGGAGCCGTCATCGCCGCCGAATTTACCGTCGGGAAAAAGGGATTTCTCACCATGCAAGATTTATTCTCATTCCTCAAATAACATATAACCGTTATGAATCAAACGACAACCAACGACAAATACAGTCTGGCAGAACGATTGAAACGTGTGAAAAAAACTCGCTGGATACGTTTCTCCATCGTGGCTTTGTTATATATAGGGTGGACTATTTGGCTAAACAATTACTATGTATTGTTCGGCCTGTTGCTACTCATCGACATCTATCTCACCCAATATATTCCGTGGGGGTGGTGGAAAACCAGTAAAAATCCGGTCGTTCGAACGGTGATGGAATGGGTCGATGCCATCGTCTATGCCTTAGTGTTGGTTTATTTCATTTTTATATTCGTCTTTCAGAACTATCAGATACCCTCTTCTTCTCTCGAAAAATCGCTATTGGTAGGCGATTTCCTATTGGTCAGCAAGATGAGTTACGGCCCTCGTGTCCCCAACACACCGTTACACTTCCCGCTCGCCCAGCATACCATACCTCTTCTCAACACGAAATCTTACATCGAATGGCCCCAATGGGACTACCACCGTCTCAAAGGATTCGGCCCGGTGAAACGCAACGACATCGTCGTCTTCAACTTTCCGGCAGGCGATACGGTAGCCGTGAAACAACCCAACCCGGATTATTACACCCTGTGCTTCCTCGAAGGCCGGGAAGCCGTAAACCGCAACAAGGCTCTGTACGGCGATATTATTTACCGTCCGGTCGATCGTCGGGAAAACTATGTGAAACGATGTGTGGGCTTACCGGGCGACACGTTCAGCATTGTCAATAACGACATCTACATCGACGGAGTGAAACAACCCCGTCCCAAAAACATGCAGTTAAACTATTTGGTTAGAACCAACGGACGCTATCTCGGTAACAATGACTTTGAAAAATGGGGTATCAGTGTCGAAGACCGTGTACCTATCGACGTATCGAGCCTCAACGCCCGTATGAACCTCGAAAGCTGGGGGCTTCTCCCCAACCCCGACGGAAGCATGAATCCCGTTTACGAACTGCCTTTGACACAGGCGATGATCGACATGATGAAAAAAGATACTTCGATAGAACAGATTGTAGGAGAACCCGGATTCTTCGGAGGTCAGACCTACCCATTAGTTCGCTCGAACACATGGACCCGCTCCGATTACGGGCCGGTATGGATTCCCAAAAAAGGAGCCACTTTGAAACTGACCCTCGAAAACTTGCCCATTTACGAACGCCCCATAAGGAACTACGAGCATAACGACCTGCAAGTCAGAGACGGCAAAATATATATCAATGGAAAAGAAACCGACTCTTATACTTTCAAAATGGATTATTACATGATGTTGGGCGACAACCGGGATAAATCGGCCGATTCCCGCTACTGGGGATTCGTTCCCGAAGACCACATCGTGGGCAAACCGATGTTCGTATTCTTATCGCTTGACAAAGATAAAGGACTTTTCGACGGGAAAATCCGTTTCAACCGAATGTTCCGGTCGGTGGATAGCCTCGTGAACTAAGAAACCGTCTCAATTTTTACAAATAGATATTTTATGCCATAAGCATGAAAAAAGAAACCATACGTACGATTTTCTTCACGGTAATCATCATTATCGGGAGTGTATGGTTCATTCGTTTTTTCATCATAGAACCCTATCGCATTACTCCCGGCCAGATGGAAAACAGCCTATTGCCGGGAGACCGGCTATGGGTAGATAAGTGGTCGTTGCGGTGGGGAAACCGAAACCCGAAATACCGAGATGTCTTGGTGTTCGAATTACCCGAAATCGCTCAAACCCAATCGGGTGTAACCGAAATTGCCATTGCCCGTTGCATAGGTTTGCCCGGCGACACGATCAAAAGTACAGGAAACAAACTGTTCGTTAACCACAAACCCGTCGCCCAGCCTCCTCTTATCCTCGAAGCCTATCTTTCGCCCGATTCCCTCGAACATCGGGTAAATCGAATGATGAGACAAAACAATTCCTTCTTTGTCGAGCAAGGTAAATTGAAAGACAGCCGCCTATTGTTTCTCTCCCGGTATGACTACGAAAAAGTAAGGAGACAACTATCGGCCGACTCCCTACTCTATCCGGTATTTCTGAAAAGAGATTTTTATGAAATCGCCCTTCCCCGAAAAAATGAACAAATACACATCACTCCCCAAAATGCAGAGTTTCTCCACCGCATACTTACCCGATATGAAAACCGCAAAGTAGAGTACGACAACGGAAAAATCTATGAAAACGGGAAGGAGTTAACCTCATGCCGGCTCACTCAAAGCTATTATTGGGTAATAGGAGACAACAGAGCCGGCATGTCCGACTCCCGTTCTTTCGGAGTTCTCCCCCACTCCCACCTCATCGGTAAAGGCGTATGCATAGGTTATTCGAGAAATACCGAAAAACCGTTTTGGCAATCGCTACGCACCGATCGTTTCTTCAAAACCGAATTATGAGTACAGTATATCTATCTACCGCCTATTTCGCTCCGGTATCCTACTACGCATCATTCCTCCGATACGATCGGATAGTCATCGAACAGTGGTGCAACTATACGAAACAAACTTATCGGAACCGCTGCCACATAGCCGGAGCGAACGGACTATTGGCACTGTCCGTCCCTATCGTCAAACCCGACACGATTAAATGTCCTACGAAAGACATTCGTATCTCCGACCACGGAGAGTGGAGGCATTTGCATTGGAACGCTATCGCTTCGGCTTACGGGTCCTCCCCTTTTTTCGAATACTACCAAGACGATATACGCCCGTTCTTCGAGAAGCGGTACGAATTTCTGTTGGATTTCAATGAAGAAATACGCCGCACCGTATGCAACCTCATAGGCCTTGAACCGCATATAGAATACAGTTCGTCTTACTCCGAACCTGCTCCCGGGGAAACAGACCTGAGAGATGCCATACACCCCAAGAAAAGAAAAGCCGAAACCATTTTACCCGTACAACCGAAACCCTACTATCAGGTATTCTCCGAAAAATATGGTTTCCAGCCCGACCTAAGTATCATCGACCTGCTGATGAATATGGGTCCGGAATCGATTCTTATTCTCCAAAACGCCTAAGAAATCATTCCGTAAAAGCACTATTATCGGCTATCTTTGTTATCTTTGCACAAAATGCGAATACCCATCTTTGCACATGAGTAGCTACGAATACGCAGACAGACTGAAAGAGACTGTAAAAAAACTATCCGATTTTCTTTCTCTCGAAGAGTTGCATCATCAACGATGCAGGGGAGAAGTACTTCCCTCCGAAAAACAACTGCAAGAACTCATATCGCTCTGCCGATCGCTCATTTTTCCGGGATTCTACGGACTACCCGACGTAAGCAAAGAAAATTTGCTCTACCACACGGGTATCAATACCGAAAAACTTTTCGAAGTATTGGTCAAACAAATCTCGGCAGGATTATTATTCCAAAAAAATACCGATCATACAGACAGCTACTTAAAACAGTTACAGGAATCGGCCGAACAGAAAGCGATCGACTTTATCACTTTCCTACCCGAAATGCGCCGCATCCTATCCACCGATGTCACGGCCATGTACAACGGGGATCCGGCAGCACAAAACAAAGCCGAAGTTATTCTGTGCTATCCCGCTATCCGGGCGATTTGCAACTATCGCATCGCCCATAAACTGTTAGAACTGGACGTCCCCTTGATTCCCCGTATCATTACCGAAATGGCTCACTCCGAAACCGGAATAGATATACACCCGGGAGCCGTTATCGGGGAATATTTCGCCATAGACCACGGAACCGGAGTCGTAATCGGAGCGACCTCCGTCATCGGAAACAGAGTGAAACTATATCAGGGGGTAACGTTGGGTGCTCGCAGTTTTCCACTGGACGAAAACAACAATCCCATTAAGGGTATCGCCCGGCATCCCATCATAGAAGACGATGTCATCATCTATTCCAACGCCACCATATTGGGAAGAATCACTATCGGAAAAGGTGCTGTAATCGGCGGAAACATCTGGGTTACCGAAAACGTAGCTCCCAGGGAACGCCTTGTACAAGCCAAAGCAAAACCATAAGAAATAAATACAATACACACTATCGTGAATACCGAAAAATTTGAAATCGTAGCGAAAACTTTTCAAGGACTCGAAGATGTTCTGGCAGAAGAATTAAAAAATCTGGGAGCCGAGGATATAGAAATAGGTCGAAGAATGGTATCCTTCCACGGAGACAAGACTCTTCTTTACAAAACCAATTTGGCCTGTCGAACGGCTCTGAGAATACTGAAACCTATTTATAAATTCGAAGCATCGAACCCCGACGAAGTCTATGAAAAAATGAAAGCGTTCGAATGGGATACCCTGCTTTCTCCCGAAACGACATTCTCGATCGACTCCGTCACCTATTCCGACTGTTTCAAACATTCCAAATTCGTGACCTACCGAGCGAAAGATGCCATTGCCGACTATTTCATGGAGAAGACAGGCAAACGACCTTCGGTGCGGTTGAACGGAGCGGAACTCGTATTGAATCTCCATATATCGCACATGAGCTGCACGCTGTCGCTCGACAGTTCGGGAGAGTCTCTGCACAAGCGAGGATACCGCGTGGGACAAACCGAAGCCCCCATCAACGAAGTATTGGCCGCCGGAATGATATTGAAAACGGGGTGGCACGGAGAAACCGACTTTATAGACCCTATGTGCGGGTCGGGAACCATTCTCATCGAAGCCGCTTTGATCGCCACCCATACATATCCCGGTATTTTCAGGAAAAGTTTCGCTTTCGAAAGATGGAAAGATTTCGACGAAGAGCTGTTCGAAACGCTCTACAACGACGATAGTCACGAACAGGAGTTTACCCATCGCATATATGGCTCCGACATTTCCCCGCGAGCGATCGACATCGCGACAAAAAACATAAAAAGCGCCGGAGTAGCCAAATACATCGATCTTAAAATCATGCCTATACAACGATACGAGACCGCTCCGTCCGAACAAGGCATTCTCATCACCAATCCCCCTTACGGAGAACGAATCTCATCGAGCGATTTGTTCGGGCTGTACGAATCGATAGGCAACCGTTTAAAGCATGTTTTCAAAGGGTACGATGCATGGATCATCAGTTACCATAAAGAATGCTTCGATAAAATAGGGCTGAAACCCTCGGTAAAAATAGACCTGATGAACGGAGCTTTGGAGTGCGAATACCGGAAATACGAGATTTTCGACGGCCGATACAAAGAATTCAAAGAAGAAGGCAAAAACTTGGATAAACGGGAGGGACAAACTCGTCGAACCAATCTGCGAGGCAAAGCTCCTTTCGATAGAAAAAGGACATACGACAGCGACCGACGAAGCGACAAAACAGAACGTTTCGACCGATCGGGAAAACCTTCGTTCCGCCGGGATTCCAAACAGGGAAAACCCATAGGGAAAAAAACATTCGATCGTCCGGAGCGGTTCAAACCCGACGGCGAAAAATCGGAACGCTTGCACGGAGAAGCGGCTTTTCGGAAATTCGTAACCTTCAAGCAGCCCTCCATAAAACCATCGGACGACAATCCTAAAAAAGACTCCGACAAACCAGAATAAACCTAAAAACTCCATACAATGAATATTCTATTATTAGGATCGGGAGGTCGCGAATGCGCCTTAGCTTGGAAGATAAAGCAAAGTCCAAAAACTGACAAACTCTATATCGCACCGGGAAATGCAGGAACCGCATCCATAGGTACGAATGTGGCGATACCGGCGACCGACTTCGATGCCATCGGAAAATTTGCAGTGGAAAAACATATCGATATGGTCGTTGTGGGCCCCGAAGACCCATTGGTAAAAGGAATATACGACTACTTCGTATCTTGCGAGGAGTTGAAAAACATACCTGTTATAGGCCCGTCGAAGGAAGGCGCCCGCTTGGAAGGCAGCAAGGAGTTTGCCAAAGGATTCATGATGCGTCACAATATACCCACGGCCCGGTATGAAAGTTTCACTCAGGAAAATCTGGAAGCGGGATATACCTTTCTCGAAACGTTGAAAGCCCCTTACGTGCTTAAAGCCGACGGATTGGCGGCGGGCAAGGGCGTACTTATCATAAACGACCTGCAAGAGGCAAAAGACGAATTGAAACAAATGTTGAACGGCATGTTCGGGAATGCCAGTAAAACCGTGGTTATCGAGGAATTTTTATCGGGCATCGAATGTTCTGTCTTTGTTCTCACCGACGGCAAAGATTACCGCATACTCCCCGTTGCCAAAGATTACAAACGAATAGGAGAAGGCGATACCGGACTCAATACCGGCGGCATGGGAGCCGTTTCACCCGTACCGTTCGCCGATACCACGTTCATGAAAAAAGTGGAAGAGCGCATCGTAAAACCCACCATCGAAGGTTTGAAAAAAGAAAATATCACGTACAAGGGTTTCATATTCTTGGGATTGATCAACGTACAAGGAGAACCGATGGTGATCGAATACAACGTTCGTATGGGAGACCCCGAAACCGAAGTCGTCATGTTGCGCATTCAATCCGACTTGGTCGACCTGCTCGAAGGTGTGGCACAAGGAACGCTCCGGGAAAAAGAGTTGACAGAAGACCCACGGGCTGCCGTAACCGTTATGCTGGTATCGGGTGGCTATCCCGGTTCCTATGAAAAAGGCAAGGATATCACAGGACTGGATTTAGTGACGGACAGCATTCCGTTCCATGCCGGAACGACATTCAAAAACGGGAAAATCGTAACCTCCGGCGGACGCGTCATCGCCCTCAGCTCATACGGTGCGACCAAAGAAGAGGCTTTGGCAAACTCTTTCAAAAGTGCCAAAGCTGTCTCTTTCGAAGGTAAATATTTCCGTTCCGACATAGGCGCCGACTTGTAAAACAATGAATCTGAAATCATTCATAAACAATAAATATACACTGGTTGGATCGATTGTTTTCTATCTGACCGGTGTATATCTCACGAGCCGGTTCGCAACATATCTCCCTTGCGAAGGGAGTCCCGGAATCTTGTTTCCGAGTGCCGAAAGATGGCTTTCCTCCTCCCTATCGAACCATTCGGTCAACAGCATTCTCATTCTATCCGGGGGTATTCTGCTGTTGCGTATCAACAACCTTTTCTCCCTTATTCAGAAACACACATTGCTTCCATTCCTATTTTTTCTGTTGTTGGAAGTCTGTTCCCCGTCCCTTTCGCTCTTATGCAACGGAAACATAATGGCTGTGGTTCTAACGACGATTTTGTTTTCTTTTTTCTCGGCTTATCAGCAAGAAAGGGCACAACCGGCATTTCTAATGATGGGAATCATCTCCCTATGTACCCTGTTCTGTCCCGAATTTGCTTATTACATACCCCTGTTTATCATCGGATTCGCGCAAATAAGGTATTTCACGCTGAAATCCCTGTTAGGAACATTCATCGGATTCGCCACCCCGTTCTGGGTATTGATCGGAATAGGAATCATGCCTTTCTCAGGATTGTCTGCATTGATTCCCGATTTTACGTTTCATATATCCGAAACACTCCCCTTTAACGACCCGCAATTCTGGACAATCGTTTTAACTGTGCTTTTAGGACTTTTCTCCGGTACAGCGACACTATATACCACATTCAACGAGAAACGCCAAACAAGAGCTTATAACGGCTTTATAAACCTATTGTCGGTCTACTCCGCCATACTTCTGATTATAGATTATAGAAACTATACCCTCTATCTGCCCGTCCTAAATATGGCAGTTGCCATGCAAGCTGCATTTTTCTTCACGAACAATACGAAAAAATACGGAGTAGTGTTGTTTTATCTCATATTAACCCTTTACACAGGATTGTTCGTATGGAATTTATTGCCGGTCTGAGCGAGTGGGGATACTTCGGTCTTTTTATAGCGGCGTTTCTGGCCGGAAGCATAATTCCTTTCAGTTCCGAAGCCGTGCTGGGACTTCTTTTAATAGCTGGATACGATTCTTGGGGCTGTGTATTCTCTGCCACTTTGGGAAACTGGTTGGGAGGCGTCACTTGTTACTATATAGGCTACTTGGGAAAAACAGAGTGGATACACACCTATCTGAAAATACCGGAAGAAAAACTCTCGAAAATGCAACGCTTTCTGAAAGGGAAAGGCTCTCTTTTCGGATTCTTCGTCTTTATTCCGGTTATCGGCGACATCATGATCGTGGCTCTCGGACTACTCAGAGCCAATCCTCTCGGCACGTTACTCTCCATGATGGTAGGAAAATTCTCCCGGTACTACTTGGTGGTAATCGGTATCAACTACCTGAAAGAGTGGTTTCCCAATCTTTTTTAATCCTTAACCCAGTATTTATCGTCTTTCAATAATCTATCGACAGCCTTACGAATAGATTGAAAAGCAAATTTCTCGGGTTCGATTTCTTCCCTCCGCAACCAGAAACATTCGGCAACATCGTCATGCGCTTTCAAATCGCTCATATCTTCATCGCTTCGGCAGAGAAAAAACAAATCCATCGTGTGTACGTCAAAACCCGAATAACGATAGACATTCGGGAAAGAACACAAATACTTCATCTGCTTCGGTTTCCAACCTATCTCTTCCGACAATTCCCGAACGACAGCCTCCTCTACCGTTTCTCCACATTCTGTAAACCCACCCGGTAAATCCAGCATGCCTTTGGACGGATCGAACGCCCTGCGACAAACTAAAATTCTCGATTGCCTATCCATAACGAATGCCGCTACCGATGCTTTTGGATTAAGATAATACACAAAGCCACAATCCTCGCAACGTTTGGAAGAAGCATCGTTCTCTTGGAAACGATGAGAACCGCAACGAGGGCAATATTCGAATAATCGAAGAGGATGCATATACTTTAATTAATTGACAACTAAAATTTTAGTAACTACTCCCGATTGTTTCGACGAACCACCGGAAGACGCGAAAACAAGATACACGCCGGTTTTCACCCGATTACCGCTACGATCCCTGCCGTCCCACGATATTTGTCCGCCATTGGAATAGCCTTGAAAAAACAAGTTACCCGCCGTATCGGTAATCTTCACCAAACTATTCTCCATCAATCCTGTCACCGATATCCAACCTTCATAATCGGGTCTTACCGGATTGGGAAAAGCGTATACATTACTATAATCGTCGGACGATTGTACAGCATCGGACCGATAAGCAGCCAAGCCGCTGGTCGTTCCTATATAAGCCACACCCGTTACCGGATCGACGATTACTTCGGTTACATGATTCGAAGGCAGTTTACTGTTCTCTGCCGTAAAGTGGTTCAAAATCTCCGACCCGTCGGCACTTACCAAATACAATCCCGATTCTCGGGTTCCTATCCACTTACGATTGGCGCCATCTACGAATATGTCGGTAATATTGATATTCTGTAATAAATAATCGGCATTATCCGTCCCGTCGTTACGGGCTATTTTTATTCGAGTACAACGGAAACTGTCGCTAAAAACATGGTCTGGATTCGTAATCACGATAGGCCCAGACGAAGTTCCTATCCATATCTGACCGTTGTTATCCTCTTCTATGCAGGTGTAATAATTCGGAGTAAACGTTTTATTATCCTGATCCATAAACGAAACTATATTTTTCGTTCTGTCATCGGCTATCGTATTATACGTACCCTTATCGTCAAAAGCGAATATAGAACCGGGCCAATCCCCATAAACGACCCATTTTGCCGTAGAATGATTCGGTATAAGCAGTTTGGCATATTTATTATTCTTTATTTCCGAATAACCGAATTGATACCAATCGCTCGCTTTCAATTCATCTGTATCGATAGATTGCTTGGCCTTAGGCAACATACTTACGCCCACATCGCCCGCATGTGCTATCCAAAGATTACCATCTCTATCAAAAACAATATTAGGCACAGCCATAGCCCAACCCTTAGAAAGCGGCGAATTCAACGACGTATAATGTCCTACACATTCTATCCCCGAAATCTTATATATGCCTTCGAACCAAGTTCCTATATAAAAAGTGTTGGAATCATCGGGATCGAATGCGATGTTATAACTCGAATATATTCTATTTCCTGTTTTACCATTTTCCAACGGTACTTCTCCCACATCGATTACAGACCAGTTTCCCTGATCCAATATGCTTATTTTTGTTTGCACGTATTGATCTTCGGTTCCTCTACGGGGACCCGAATTACTTACATAAAGTTTATGATCGTTAATAACGAGATTCCACGGGTCTGCCACATTCGATACATTGGGCAAAAACGGTTCCTTTAACATAACGAATTGATTATTCCCCATACTGAAATGACACAAACCGCTTTCTCCCAAAGCCCATATAGACATATCTTTTTCGTATGAAGAAGTCAACACATTCACCAAATAATCCGATTGATTTTGAAAATTGAAAATACCATCGAACTGTATAGCTCCATTCACTATATCCGGTTTACAGAAAGCGACATAAACATATCCTCTCAAAACAAACCCGTCATAATATTTATCTACATTCATCACTCCCATATTCAAGGTTCCCAATAGAGACAACCCGTTATTTATATCGAGGAAATGAAGATTGCCGCCCTTAGAATAAAACAAATATTTATCGTTGAAAGGCATAAGCGCATAAATAGTCGTTCCCGATATATCGTCCAATAAAACCCACTTGGCGATATCGTACTTGATGGCATCGCTATTTATATAATAAAGACCATCATCGGCAACAAAAAACCAATACTTGTCGCAAGCCCCTATCAAACTGATTTTTTTTCCGTAATTATAAGATTCGCTCACTTCATTTTTCTTATCGTTCAAAACAACGATACCAAAGTCGGTAGCCAAATAAATTCTATCACCGTAAAATTTTACATCGTTGATACCTTTTGCCGTAGTCAATATGGCATTCTTAATATCCGGTATATTAAACACTTTTCCATTATCGTGCAAAATATCTACGTTGGAGTTGGCATACACGATAACCAGATACTTTTTATCGTAATTATAATAAATATTAGCTATATCTATATCGTTCAATATATTGTTCTTACTGTAAGATTCCATCTCTTCCGTCTCCTTATCGAAACCAAAAAGACTCCTACCCGACACATAGTAAACCCTTTGAGGCGTATCTATGACCTTTACAGGAGTTCCCGTCGAAGTATAAATCTGCCAATCGCCCACGGCCAATTGAGCATAGGTCGCAACCGTAAACGACAATATAACGAAACCTATTAAACCCGATATTCTTTTCAACATATCAAACGATTATAGTGTATTAAAAAAATCCGATAACTTTTTTACCGCTCGTGCCCTATGGCTTATCTTGTTTTTTTCCTCTTCTCCCATCTCGGCAAATGTTTCTTCATGTCCTTCCGGCACAAAAACCGAGTCGTAACCGAATCCCGAAGAACCTCGGCGTTCACGGATAATCTTCCCGGATATTTTTCCGTAAAAAACATGCTCCTCGCTACCTGTTACCAAAGCTATACAGGTAACGAAACTCGCTTTTCTGTTTTCCGCATCTCGAAGATTAGCCAATAATTTATCTATATTCTTCTCAGAATCGGAAGGTTCACCCGCATAACGGGCCGAATATACACCCGGTTCCCCGTTCAACGCCTCCACTTGCAGTCCCGTGTCGTCGGCAAAGCAATCGTATCCGTATTTATCCTTAACATACCGGGCTTTCAACAAAGCATTACCTTCGAAAGTATCGGCCGTTTCGGGTATATCGTCATGACAACCGATATCATTCAAACCGAGTATCTCTATCTTGTCACCGATAATCGCCGATATCTCTTCCAATTTATGTCTATTATTCGTGGCAAAAACCAGTTTCATAATATGAAATAATTATTTTTGTAAAAAATCCGAACAAACAAAATGAAATCTTATTCAAAACTTCAAAATTACCTTTCTCTATTCATGTTTATAACGATAAATATCTTGTTTTATTTTAAATACTTATCGAAGATATCTATCGCATGCGGAGCTATTACGAGCGTATTATATATACTTTTCATCATTTTCTTGTTCAAATACAAACAGACTTTCGGTCGCAAACTTGTCAACGTCGGTATAATCACTTTTATAATAGCTACTTCATCACTTCTTTTCTTTATTCCCAAAGAAATATTCACGGCCGACAGATGGATTATTATCGATCTTTTTTGGGACTCCGTTTCAAACGGCCTGTACCCTTATGCCGAAAAAACTTCTATCGGCAACTACCCGGGGGCAATGCCGTTCTATTTTCTTCTCTGCTATCCATTTTATTGCATACGAGAAATAGGATTCATAACCGTTATTTCCATTGCTCTGCTGGCATTCCATTTCAAACGTAAATCTGTTCAAAGTTATAGTTTATCTTTTATACTTTCGATTTCTTCTTTATGTATCTACTGGGAAATTTTTTCAAGAAGCACCATACTCATCAACGCCGTACTGTTCACCCTCTTTCTCTTTTATCTCGAACGATTCCGCACATTTTCCACCCGACAACTGATATGGAGCGCTGTCATAGGAGGATTGCTGTTCTCTATTCGCAACGTGTTCGTGCTGCCGCTCATCGTATGGGGATTGTATCAACTCTTTCAAGAAAAAACATCTCCGAAGAAAATATTCCTGTGGGGCTTTGTTTTCCTATTGTCCTTCGCGATTACTTTCGTTCCTTTCATCTGGCTATATCCCGATGAGTTTTGGGAGGTCAATCCGTTCTCCACACAATCATCTTTGGTATCTTTTCACTTCATAGTACTCTTCGTACTGATAGCGATCGCAGGAAGTTTCTTTTGCAGAAACTACAACGACGTTAGATTTTTCAGCGTTCTGCTGTTATTCGGTATCGTGACAATCCATTTTATAGAAGCGGTTTGCCAATACAGTTTTACACAAGCTCTATTCCAATCGAAAGCAGATATATCTTATTACATTTTCTGCATACCCTATTTGCTGCAAATACTCGCCGATACAGATTATAAAAGACTTATGAATCCGCAAACATGAATACGGGAAAAAGGATATTGTGGATAGACTATGCCAAATCGATATGTATCTATTTGGTTCTGTTGGGACATGCTCATGCTTCCCAACCTGTCACCGACTTTATCTATACTTTTCACATGCCTCTTTTCTTCTTTCTGTCCGGTTGTCTTTTTTCATTCGAGAAACACCCTAACTTTAAAGAGTTTGCCATAAAACGATTCAAAGGGCTCATGGTTCCCTATCTTTGGATAAACCTCATCACCTATCTGTTCTGGTTATTTGCAGGTCGTAATTTCGGCGAAGATGCGACAATATCCACTACTTGGTATTCCCCCATAATAGGCATTCTTTTAGGATATAGTAAACAGATGATACACAATACACCTATGTGGTTTTTCATTTGTCTCTATTTCTTGGAAATATTTTACTACCTCCTATTCAAACCGTTACAAAAGAAAAGCAAATCGATAAAGATTTCGGTATTGATCGTTATCGCCGTCATAGGATACACAAATTATGCCTACAATCCCTACACATTACCCTTTTGTTTGGGAACTGCCATAGTAGGAATGGTTTTCTACGGAATAGGCAATTTAATCGTACACAACATACAAATAACAAAAATAAAATTACTCCATATAATACTCGTTTTCCTGACAATGGGAATTGTTATTTTCATAGCTCATGAAAACGGATACATAATAATGGACACAAATAATTATAATAACTATATACTTTTTCATAGGAAGTTTCGCCGGTATATGTATGATAAATCTGTCGAGCAATTTTCTATCCTTAAAACCTGTTTTTCAAAATATCATAATCTATATATCCAAAAACACACTCATTATCAACAGTTTTCATTTGCTTACGTTCTCTTTCTTAAAAGGAATCATGGTATTTGTCTTTCACATACCGGTAGAACCCTTATACGGCAAAATAGTTCCTAATATAGTTTTCGCTTTGGTGAGTCTTTTTTCGTGCCTACCTATCGCCTATATCATCAACAAACATTTCCCCTTTATAATAGGAAAAAAAAGAAGTCCCGAAGGGTAGATTTATGCTTTTATTTTGTCGAAACCTTCTCCATAAACTCCCACAACATTGGATTGGGAAATAAAAGCTTTCGGGTCTATGGACTTTATCAAGCGAAATATTTTAACCGACTCATTCCTTTTGGCCAATATCATCAATACTTTTTTGGGTTGCTTGGAATACCAGCCCATGCCGTCGATAACTGTCACGCCGCGGCGTATATCGTTATTGACATGAGTAGCTATCTCTTCGTATTTATCCGACAGAACCAAAATTTGTACCGACTGACGTTTGCCATTGATAAGCATGTCCATCGTGTAACTCATCACCCCCATCACTACATATCCGAAAATCATTTTCTCCACACTATGGAACAGAACGTAAGAGCAGGCGATAATTAAAAAATCGATGTACATCATCATTTTGGCAAACGAAATATTCTTGTATTTGTTTACAATAGCCGCTATAATATCGGTTCCTCCCGTACTTCCGTTAGACACGAATACCAATCCAATACCCGAACCGCACAGAATACCGCCTATTATAGCCGACATAAAAGGTTGTTCGTCTACCAAAGCATCTTTTATGAACAAAGGAAGAATAGACAAGAATGAAGAACATACGATTACGCTGAAAATAGTTCGTATGCAGAATTGAAGACCCAACACCTTGATGGCAGCCAACAACAATAATACATTGATAACAAAATAGGATACCGATATAGGTATACCCGTACCGTAGTATATCAAGGCCGATATACCCGTTACACCTCCTGTCGTTATTTCGTTCGGTATCAGAAAACCTACCCAACCCAAAGCATACAACAGTAACCCGAATATGATAATCAAATAATCTTTTATCGAATACCAGACACTATTAAAAGGCAAACGCATAATATGTAAAATATAAAATCCATGTTCGCTATGAATTTACGAACATGGATAAAGTTTATTAAATAACTATATTGACTATTTTATTAGGTACTACGATTATCTTCTTAGGTGTTTTTCCTTCGAGCCACCGCACCGAAGATTCATGATTAAGTACCATTTTCTCTATTTCTTCACGGGGAGTATCTGCCGGAATTTCCAAATTGTAACGTGCTTTTCCATTAAAAGAAATAGCATAAGTCACTACATCTTCTTTCAGATATTCCTCTTTCCATTCGGGCCACCGGGCATCGCATACAGTAGAATCGTAACCCAATTCATGCCACAACTCTTCACTGATATGAGGAGCGAAAGGAGCCAACAATATAATTACCTTTTCAAGTATTTGTTTGTTGTGCGATTTAAGAGAAGTCAACTCATTCACGCATATCATAAAAGCGCTTATTGAAGTATTATACGAGAAATTCTCTACGTCCCACGATATTTTTTTTATCAGTTTATGCAAAGACTTCAATTCCTCTTTCGTAGGCTCTTGATCTGTTACAATCCAATTATCACCTTGATAAAACAGATTCCACAACTTTTTCAGAAAACGATGTACGCCGTCTATTCCGTTCGTATCCCACGGTTTACTTTGTTCGATGGGACCGAGGAACATTTCGTACAAACGTAAAGTATCGGCTCCGTATTTTTCTACGATATCGTCGGGATTTACCACATTGAACATCGATTTGGACATTTTCTCTACCGCCCAACCGCATACATATCTGCCGTCGTCTTCCAAAATAAACTCGGCCAAACCAAACTCAGGGCGCCAGTTTTTAAATGCTTCTATATCGAGTACATCGTTACTTACGATATTCACATCGACATGAATGGGAGTAGTATCGTAATCTTTCTTTTTATTCAAAGATACGAAAGTATTCGTATCTTTAATACGATATACAAAGTTGGAACGCCCCTGTATCATACCTTGATTTATCAGTTTCTTGAAAGGTTCGTCTTCACAAACCACTCCTTTATCGAAAAGGAACTTATTCCAGAAACGACTATAAATAAGATGACCGGTAGCATGTTCGGTTCCCCCTATATAGAGGTCTACATTATGCCAATACTCATCGTTTTTCTTCGATACCAGAGCTTTATCGTTGTGCGGGTCCATATATCGCAAATAATAAGCCGAAGAACCTGCAAATCCCGGCATGGTGCACAATTCCAACGGATAATGCTCTTCTGTCTCCCAGTTCTTAGCACGACCTAATGGAGGCTCACCTGTTTCGGTCGGCAGGAATTTATCCACTTCGGGAAGTTCCAAAGGTAGTTTACTTTCGTCAAGCATATAAGGCATACCCTCTTTATAGTAAACAGGAAAGGGTTCACCCCAATAACGTTGACGACTGAATATAGCATCGCGCAAACGATAGTTTACTTTTACCCTACCTATACCTTTTTCCTTAATAAACTTTTTCGTGGCGGCAATGGCTTCCTTCACTTCCATACCGTTCAAATCCAATCCGTTACCACAAGAATTTATCATTTTACCTTCTTTGGCATCGAAACTTTCCTCAGAAACATCGCACCCTTCTATCAGCGGTATGATGGGCAAGTCGAAATGTTTGGCGAAAGCGTAGTCCCGACTATCGTGTGCAGGTACGGCCATGATAGCTCCTGTCCCGTATCCGGCCAAGACATAATCGCTTATATAGATAGGTATATGTTTATTGTTCAACGGATTGACAGCATATGCACCAGTAAACACACCGGTGACGCTCTTATCCATGAGTCGCTCACGCTCGGTACGATGTTTTATGCTGTCCAAATATTTGTTTACAGCTTCTTGTTGATCGGGGGTGACTACTTGTTTTACATAATCGCTTTCGGGAGCCAATACCATAAAAGTAACCCCGAAAACCGTATCGGCACGCGTCGTAAATATGGTAAACTCCACATCGGAATCCACCACCCTAAACTGCATTTCGGCTCCCTCGGAACGACCTATCCAGTTCTTTTGGGTCTCTTTAAGAGAATCTGTCCAATCTATTTTATCCAGACCTTCCAACAAACGCTGAGCGTATGCCGATACCCGAAGACACCACTGACGCATTACTTTCTGTTCCACCGGATATCCCCCTCGTATGGAAACGCCCTCGCTCACCTCGTCGTTGGCAAGCACGGTTCCCAATTGCGGACACCAGTTTACCATCGTATCGCCCAAATAGGCAATGCGGTAATTCATCAATATTTCCTGTTGTTCTTTCTCCGATTTACCATTCCATTCTTCGGACGTGAAAGAAAGTTCTTCGCTGCAAGCTGCATTCACTCCTTCTGTACCTGTCGTTTCGAAAGTCTTTACAAGCTCTTCTATGGGACGAGCTTGTTGTTTGTCGTTGCAATAATAACTATTGAACATTTGTATGAACGCCCACTGAGTCCATTTATAATATTCGGGATCGCAAGTACGTATTTCGCGGCTCCAATCATAACAAAAGCCTATCTTGTCCAATTGCTCGCGATAACGATTTATGTTCTTTTCGGTCGTTATGGCCGGGTGTTGTCCCGTCTGTATGGCATACTGCTCGGCAGGAAGACCGTATGCATCATACCCCATAGGGTGAAGAACGTTAAACCCCTTCAATCTTTTATATCTGGAATAAATATCGGAGGCTATATATCCCAACGGGTGACCTACGTGCAGACCTGCTCCCGAAGGATAGGGAAACATATCCAGTACGTAATACTTGGGCTTGCTCTCATCTTCTTTTACTTGATAAATATGATGATCTTTCCAATACTTTTGCCACTTCTTTTCTATCTCTTTGAAATTATATTCCATGATAAACAATTATGAATGAAATTATTATTCTCTTTTTTAAATTCCCAATGAAGCCGATATGTCGAGCATACGCTGTATAGGTTCGATAGCTTTTTCGGCTATCTCTTTGTCCACTATCACCTCGGGCAACTCATATTTAAGCGTGTTGTACAATTTTTTCATCGTATTCAATCGCATGAAATTACACTCGTTACAAGCACATGTACTATCGTTGGGAGGCGCAGGTATAAACTCTTTGTCGGGATTGTTTTTCTTCATTTCATGCAATATACCCGACTCGGTAGCTACTATGAAACGCTTGCAGTCCGATTGTGTCGCAAAGCGCAAAAGAGCAGCCGTGGAACCTACCTTGTCGGCTACTAACAATATATCTTTTTTACATTCCGGGTGAGCCAGTATCAACGCATCGGGATACTGTTTTTTCAAATCTACTATTTTTTCCAATGAAAATTGGGAATGCACGTGGCAAGCTCCGTCCCATAATAACATATCACGTCCTGTGATACTGTTTATATAGTTACCCAAATTTTTATCGGGTCCGAATATGATCTTCTCGTCGGCAGGGAAACTCTCTACGATTTGACGGGCATTCGACGAAGTGACTACCACATCGGTATAAGCCTTTACTGCCGCAGATGTATTTACATAAGATATGACCTTATAGCCGGGGTGAGCTTTTACGAATTCGGCAAAAGCATCGACCGGACAACTGTCTGCCAAAGAACACCCGGCATTCATGTCGGGTATCAGTACTTTCTTGTCGGGACAAATAATTTTGGCGGTCTCGCCCATAAAATGAACACCGCAAAGCACCAATATGGAAGCATCTGTTTTCGCAGCCCATTGAGCCAAAGCCAAAGAATCTCCCACATAATCGGCTATATCCTGTAAATCTCCCGATTGGTAATAATGAGCGAGAACGACAGCATTTTTCTCCCGCTTTATTCTCTCTATCTCGGACACTAAGTCTATCCCTTCGGGAACAGGCATATCCACATAACCTTTGGAGATATCTACATCGAACATATAATATATTCTTTTTATTTTTTAATTTTAAAATCTTTATTGTTGATGATAATAGACTGTTGATAGTAATGATAACTTCTTGTTAAAATACTTGTTATTTAAAGTTTCAACTGACTATGAAAATATATTCTTACTTTATCAACGTTTTTATCTTTTCTATATGAGCTCTTTATCTTCTTTATCAACTATCTGTTTACAATATGCAAAGTTAATAACTTTATTCTATTTGCATGATTGATAAATAGATATTTTAGGTGGATATATGAACTAAAAACTCGATGAGTTATTATTTGCTTTATTGACATGCAGTGCTGTATAGATATATGATTTTTAAAAGCAATATTTTTATTACTTTTTTGTGCAAGTATTTTATAACGGTTTATACACATTTAATAACAACTTATGCACATAGCGTTGCATCCGTGGGGCAGATAGGAGATTGTTGGATATAAGATGGGTGTATTTTTATATTTATCGAAAATGTGAGAATCGTCTGTACTTCGACATGGCTCTATATGATTGTTTTTGCGCTCGGCTTATATTATCTTTGTACAAAATGGAAATTAGGCTCTGATAAAGATGATCGTTTATGAAGAAAAAGAGTGTATTGGATTTGAAAAGAATTTCACAAGAAGAGTTCAAACGGGTTGAAAAAATATCGCTGACCGTTATTTTGGATAATGTGAGGAGTCTCAATAATATAGGTTCTGTATTTCGCACGGCCGATGCTTTCAGAGTGGAGTGTATTTATTTGTGCGGAATAACGGCTACACCGCCTCATACTGATATTCATAAGACAGCTTTGGGAGCCGAGGACAGTGTCGACTGGGTTTATTTTCAAGACACTTGCGAGGCTGTTGATAACTTGTTGGCAGCCGGATATGAGGTATATGCCATAGAACAAGTAGAAGGCAGTATAAGTCTGACAGACATAAAATTGGATAAGAATAAAAAATATGCCGTCGTGTTGGGTAATGAAGTGAAAGGTGTACAACAGTCGGTGGTCGATAAGTGTACGGGAAGTATAGAAATACCTCAATTCGGTACTAAACATTCATTGAATGTGTCGGTAACGGCGGGGCTGGTAATTTGGGATTTCTTTAAACAGTTAGGGATATAGCTTTGTAAAAAAATAACTTATTAAAATTAAGTGCTTTATAAATAAAAATATGTTTTAGAATCGATATACTATAAAGAACCTTGTTCCACTAATATACAGATTCTTTCTATTATTTTATCTTCGCCTTCCGGATCCCAATCGGTTTTAAGGGAAGCTCCGAATATTTTTCCAAAGAATTGCCAGAAGTTGGCTCTGAAACTGCCCAAGAATGCTTTGATTAGTTCGTATGAAGATTGGTTACATTCCCGGTTGATAAGTTTGATGAGCATTTTACCCTGCGATAGGGTAAATTTTTTCAATACCGGTTTATATTGTTGAAAAACTTCTTTTTCCATTTTCTTCATGTGTTCTTCTCGAGCTTTGTCGTCGGGAAGAGTTTCCATATATTCATAGGTTTCAATAAGTATGGAGTAGATGAGTTTGGCATAGGGTAGGGTCTTTTTCACATCGCGCACGGTTTTCCAGTAAAATTTTTCCTGTTTTTTGTCTTTGAATTTTTCGGGAGGAAATACATGAAACGTACGTAATTCTATTACCAATACGGTATCGTTGTCTATAACAGCATGATAAAAATGTTTATATGCCGGGTGTGATTCCTGTACAATTTGGGATTTTGTACGGGGAATAAACAGGAAAAGAAAAAGAAACAATATGAATATGGTTCTCTTCATAGGGTACAAATGTAAATCTTTCGATATTCATAAGCGCTACGTTTTTGCAATAATTATATTATTCACATGTGTTTATATCTATTGTGGATAAATTGTCGATATACTGTTTATTTATAAGTATATAATATTATAAATATTTGATTAATAATATATTATAATTTGTTTATAACTATAAGACCTTATCAGTTGAAATCTCGTTGATAACTTGTTTATAGTCTATAAATAGCTAACCGTTCGTTTCTATTATCATTTTTGAGTTGATAATCTGTTTATATGAATGTGAATAGAATAGTTATTATACTGGAAATAAATTAATTATAGTTATAAACACAATGTTTATAATAGATAATGATATAAAGAATTGAGTAAGATTTCCATTGAATATGGAGCAATAATTTATAAACTTTGTTTTTATGGAATAAGGAATATAATTCGACATAGGTAGATTCAGAAATGAGATTTACGTTTGCCTCTACTCCCGGCTTTCATTATATTTGTAACTGTAAAAAGGTAAAACTATGCAGACAGTATTGTTTCACGAAATCATATTCGGTCCCATACACAGTCGTCGGTTGGGAATATCGCTGGGTGTCAACCTGCTCCCGGTGGACGGTAAGTTGTGTTCATTCGATTGTGTGTATTGCGAATGCGGTTATAATGCACAAGGAGTGGGGAAGAGCGGATTGCCTTCGTCCGATAGGGTAGAGGAGGAGTTAAAATCTCGTTTACAATCCATGCACGAGGCAGGGGAGAAGCTCGATGTGATAACTTTTGCCGGGAACGGAGAACCTACTCTACACCCTGAATTCGAGAAAATCATAGATACCACGCTTTATCTTCGGGATCACTATTATCCCGAAGCCAAGATAAGTGTACTATCCAACGCTACCCGCATTCACGACGAATCGGTGTTCAGGGCATTGAATAGGGTAGATAATAATATACTTAAACTCGATTCGCTTCGTCCCGAAACAGTCGTGTTGATAGATAATCCGAACGATCCGCATTTCGATGTGAATAAGGTAGTGGATAATTTAAAACGTTTTTCGGGTAATGTCATTATCCAAACAATGTTTTTGCGAGGGTGGCACGACGGCAAGCGTATTAACAATACGGTCGAGGAGGAGCTGAAACCGTGGTTGGAGACTTTACAGCGCATTTCTCCTCGTTCGGTAATGGTTTATACCATCGATAGGAAAACGCCGGAGGAATCGCTCGAAAAAGTGTCTCGTGAGGAGTTGGAACAGATAGCCGACAGAGCGAGAGCGTTGGGCTTCGAAGTTTCCGTGTCGGCTTGATGGAAATAGGGTTGTACCATGTAATATGAAAAATCCCGTTGTAAAGAATCTACAACGGGATTTTTTCTAAAATGAAGATCGGCTTATTCCACAACTATTTTTTTACTTTGTGTGGATTGTGCATTACGAACTTTCACTATATAAATTCCTCGGGTTACATCGATGGTTTTTTCTTGATAAATATTACCTTCCCAAACTAATGCACCGCTCGTCGAATAGACTTGGACATGGGCATTTTCGGCATTTACTCTTATAATTCCCGGAGTGCTCCATATCTTCATTCCCGAATTTTCTATCTCGGTTATGCTTGAACCTTCGTCGAAAGCAGCCGTTACGACCGAGGCCATTTTGACTACAAATTCTCCGTTGGTGACGCTTACGCCATTTACCCAAACATTTTTCAGATAGAAACCTTCATCGGGATTACCTTTTACGGTAACTGTCGTATTTTTTATTACTTTACTACCCGAATTAACTATTTCGTTGTCGCTGTTCCGCAATTCCAAAATTCCGTTTTCGGTAGGCTCGATAGTTATGTAAGCTTCGTTACAACCGCTGCCATCTCCATCGACAGAAACTTTCCAACCTTTTTTGGTAGCCATAGAGGTTTCGCTACCTTCCGCTTCGTTGGGGTTGTTGATTCCTGCGATAAACATATTTACATTGGTGGGTGTCGTTGAACATTTGGGTAGATTGTAATACAAGTCGTTCAAAGCGCAGGCGGACATTCCGTTGCCGGAACATTCGAGATAGTTGAGTTTCGTGTTATTACTCAGGTCGAGAGAAGTCAATTGATTCCCGTCGCAGAACAGGCGTTCGAGCAATGTATTTTTCGATAGATCGAGAGTGGTAAGTTTATTGTTCGAACAGATGAGTTTTATCAACTTCGTATTATGGGTGACATCGAGGTCCGTAAGACCGGTGTAGGAACATTGAAGTTCTTCCAGATCGGTTAACATACTGGCATCGATAGATTTTAGTTGCTCGTTGTTCTGCACGTCTAGTAATAGTAGTTTTGTATTCGAGGAAACAGTCAGCGATGTCAGTTCGTTGTTTTTAACAACAGCCTCTTCCAATTCGGTATTGTTAGACAAATCGAGGGAACCGAGTTCGCAGTTATAGCAAGAGAGTGAGAACAATGCTTTGTTGTTGGACAAATCGAGAGTTCCGATACTGTTGTAGGAACAGTTGAGTTTGCCCAATGCAGTGTTCTTCGATAGATCGAGAGCGGTGATACCGGTCCAATAACAATCGAGTGTAGCGAGAATGGCGTTATGAGATACATCGAGAGATTTCAAATCATTTTCCGAACAATCGAAATAGTCGATCAGTCCGTTGATACGAACGGTCGTACCTTTTGAATTACCGTCGATACGGGTAATAGATTCGTTGTCGATAGTCATAGTCTGCCATTCTCCGTTACCCCAATCTATTTCTACTTCTGTTTCGGGGTCTATGCCGCTTATGCCGAATGAAAGCGAAGCGTTGCTTTCTACTCCCATTTCTATGTAATTGTTAGAGGCGGTAGGAACGAATACGGCCGATACGGTGACATTTTCGGTAGTTGCGAATATGGAACCGTTTATGCGTTCTCCATTTATTTGGTAGTAACGCACCTGATAATTTTCAATGGGAGTCGCAGTTATGTATACCGGTACGCCGGCTTCCAAAGTATTGTTTTCTATCGGATGCAATTCGTGGGAAACAAGATCCGGTTGAGATAATGAAATGGTTCCGAATTCCGAAGTTTCGATCGTTGCCGTTACATCTTTACATACGGCACTGCCGTCGCCTGTTACGTCTACTGTCCATTTTGATTCGGTAGCAATACTTGTAGAAGAAGTTTCGGCATTGCTTCCTTCTAGGAATAAATTCACATACGGACTTGCACTTTCGAGACCGGAAAGAGTCTGGTACATAAAATTGAGGCTGCAAGGGGTCATTCTTGGGTTATTGCGAATATCGATCGTATTCAACCCCTGATTATAATAGAAATCAAGGAATGAGAATAAGTTGTTTTGCCCCCAGAATTTTTGAAGGTGGAGGTTTTTGCTAAGGTCTATCTCTTCCAACTGGTTATCACCGCATTTCAACGATTTCAGACGTGGCATGTTGGAGACTGTGATTTTTTTCAATAGGTTGCCATCGCAAGACAGGTTAGTGATATTGATGTTTGCCGTTAAATCCAGATTGCTTATTTGGTTGTTGGAACATACCAAGTCCATCAATTCGGTATTGGCAAATACATTCAATTCGGTCAGGGCATTATCGTCGCAGTAGAGTTTTTCCAAAGCAGTATTTTTCGATACGTCCAAGTTCGATATATGGTTTTTGCGAATATCGAGTTTTCGCAAGTTGGTTAAACTCGATACATTTATGTCTATCAGAGCGTTTCCTTCCAAGTTGATGTAACGTAAATTGGGACAACCCGAAAAATCGATACTGCTTATGTCGTTGTTATAGGCGGTTATATTTTCCAATTCACTTCCTTCGCCGGGTAAGATAATGGTTGTAATACCTCCTTTGTCATCTGGATCCGATGTATTTTTTTTGTCATGTCGGCAGTCGAGTGTTTTTAATTTTTTATGAGCCGATAGATTGAGGAATAGCAGCTTGGGATTGTTGTAACAGTTTAGAATTTCCAAATTCAAAGCCCCGGAAATATCGAGGTTGGTACGCTCTATTTCGTTTTTATAGCAATCCAGTAAAGTCAAATCAGGTTCATCGATAATAGTGACCGAAGTTACATGGGCATCGGAACAATCGAATGTCTGCATGGGAGAGAATATTCGGATTGTATCGCCCACTTGGGTTCCGTTCACTTTTTTGTTCCACATTCCAACGGTATATTCTTTTTTAGTTCCGTCTCCCCAGTCGACGATTACTTTACCGTCGGATGCTACCGGCTTGGGGTAAAAAGTAAAATCACTGCCGAGTTCCAGCGATGTAGTAAGTCTTATTTCGCTTTGTACTTCCGAGAACCCGAGTACGATACATAGAGAAATTAGAAAACTTGTAATTTTTTTCATGCTATTTATTTTATTTTTATGTTTTGTGTTGTATATTTTTTTCAGATTGAAGATTAATATTACAAAAATGAAAAAAATATATGTACATAGCAGCATAGAAAGCGTTGCTATTTAAAAATAAATATACTTTGATTATCAATGAGTTATTTATTGAAACGTTGCAATTTAACGTTTTGAAAGATTTTCTTCTCCTAAAATGACGACACCCAATCCCTGAGAGAGAAAGTTTTGAGGAATTTTTTTTCGGATGCGTGTCCGTTGGGAACGTATGGTTTCGCTGCTGATACCCCGACAAGCCGCACACTCTTTTGTCGAAAAACCGAGTTGCAACAATGCACATAGAAAAGCGTCGTTGTCGGTTAGCGGTACTATGCTCGAAACGTGTTGCAAATAGGTATCGAACTCTTTCAATATAGTCGTCTGGAACGATTTCTGCTCGTTATAACTCAGCGATTCTTTATCGGAGTTTATCTTTTTGTATAAATCGGTATAGATATTGCTTTCTTTGAAATGTTTGCTACATGTTTCTCCTGCTTTTCTGATAATATCTATAATTTGTAATTCCCGGTTTTCGTTTTCTTGGGCGCGGGCCTCTTGTCTTTCCCATTTGTGGGCGAAGATTCGTTCGTTGCATCGTTTCAGATGTTTCCGATAAAAGAAGAATACCGTGATAGATAACAGTAGGACAACGATTATGCTAACGGTTATCGATACAATGAGCCGTATATGACTTTGCTCTTTCAGGTCGGAAGTTATCCGTATTTGTTCTTGTCGATCTATCTGGTGAGAAACAGCCATGTTTTCAATCGAATCGGACAGGCGATAGGCCTCCTGTAAATAACGATATTTCATGGAGTCTGTTATACCCGACTTTTCGGGTAGATCGGCCAGCTTGAAATAGGCCGAGGCTTTTACCGATTTATCTTCGCTGCGGCTGGCTTGTTCGAGATAAAACAAAGCCGAATCGTATTGCATTTGCATGGCGAATAATTGTCCCCGTACGGCATAGTTGCGCAATCGTTTTACTTCGTCGTTGGTCAACGACAACGCTTTCGCATTACATTCCAATGCTGCTTTTATATTGTTTTTCAATTTATAGGCGCTTGTCAGATTATTATAGACCGAGGAACGTTCTTCCCGATTTTTTATTTCCGGGAAAAATCCGAGCGGTTTTTCGAAATAGTAAAAGGCGCTGTCACGGTCTTTATAGAGAAAATGGTATTTCCCTATGCCCCGATAGGCGTGGGAAAGATTGCTTTTGTCCGCCAATTCTCTCGAAACGTATAGAGCTTGTTGGTAGGCTCTTCGAGCGGTTTCGTAAATGTTGTGTTCCAGAAGAAGGTTCCCGAGTTGATTGTATATTTTACTCTTTAACTCGTTGTCGTTCGATTTGTCGAGTCGTTTTAATGCTTTATGGTAGAAAATGACGGCTGAGTCGGGCATATAACACTTTTCCATCTCCACACCATTTTGATAGAGGATTTCAGCTTTTTCGGTGTCACGATGGTTACATGAGCCGAGTAATATCGATAATAATAATATAGTGTATATAAAACCCCGTTTCATGACCGATAGAAAATAGAATAGCTCCCAAAGATACGAAAAGGTGAGAGCAGAGACAAACGGAAAACCTGTTTCCGGTTTGGCTACGCCGAACCGTATCTTATCTTCGTAGTGACAAAGATAGCGAAAGGTGAGTGTAGATACAAACGGAAGTTTCATTTCCGATTTGGTTGTACCGAACCGCATCCTATCTTCGTAGTGACAAAGATAGAAATAATTCGCTATTTGGGAAATACAATCTTTCAGTCATCTTGATGACGACATGCCGCAGCTTCCGGGTAGGGGCATAAAAAAACTATCCCAGAAACCCGGGATAGTTTTCAAGATATGAACTTAGGATTTTTAGTCTTTCAGTTTAGCGCAAATGAACTCGCGGTTCAAACGGGCGATATTCGTCAACGAAATGTTTTTAGGACATTCGGCGGCACAAGCACCGGTGTTGGTACAGTTACCGAATCCCAATTCGTCCATCTTGGCAACCATAGCACGAGCGCGTTCGGCAGCCTCTACGCGGCCTTGCGGCAGCAGAGCGAATTGGCTTACCTTAGCCGAAACGAACAACATGGCCGAACCGTTTTTACAAGCTGCTACGCAAGCTCCGCAACCGATACAAGTAGCCGAGTCCATAGCCTCGTCGGCATCGATTTTAGAGATAGGAATTGCGTTGGCATCTTGTGCACCGCCCGTGTTTACCGAGATATATCCTCCGGCTTGCTGTATTTTGTCGAATGCACGACGGTCTACCATCAAGTCGCGAATAACGGGGAATCCGGCCGAACGCCACGGTTCTACGGTGATTACGTCTCCGTCGTTGAATTTACGCATGTGCAATTGGCAAGTGGTAACGCTGGTGTCGGGCCCGTGGGGGTGTCCGTTAATATAGAGCGAACACATACCGCAAATACCTTCGCGGCAATCGTGGTCGAATACTACAGGCTCTTTGCCTTCGTTAATCAGTTGCTCGTTGAGCAAGTCGAGCATTTCGAGGAAAGAGCTGTCGGTAGATACACCATTAAGTTTATATTCCTCAAATCTACCTTTTTCTTTGGGACCTTTCTGGCGCCAAACTTTGAGTGTTATATTTATTGTTTTTTCCATAACTTTATCGTGTTATACCGGAATTAAAACGGCGATTAAACAAATTATTTCTTGTAGTTACGTTGTTGAACTTTGATAGCTTCGTATTTCAGTTCTTCTTTCAATAATTCGGGCTTTTTGTCTTCGCCTTGATATTTCCAGCAGCTTACATACATAAAGTGTTCATCGTCACGTTTTGCTTCTCCTTCTTCTGTTTGATATTCTTCACGGAAGTGTCCGCCGCAAGATTCTTCGCGGTTGAGAGCATCGAGGGCCATCAATTTGCCTATTTCGAGGAAGTCTTCCACGCGCAAAGCCTTTTCGAGCTCTACGTTCAGTGTATTGGCTTCGCCGGGAATACGCACGTTGGTGTAGAATTCTTTCTTCACCTCTTCGATTTTTTCGAGGGCAGTTTCCAATCCGGCTTTGTTACGTCCCATGCCCACATAGTCTACCATGATACGTCCCAACTCTTTGTGTATGGAGTCTACCGAACGTTTCCCCTTGATATTCATCAAACGGGCGATACGAGCTTTTACCGCTTTTTCGGCTTCTACAAATTCGGGCAGATCGGTCGAGAAACGGGGAACTTGGATTTGGTCGGACAAATAGTTTTGAATCGTATAGGGAAGTACGAAATAACCGTCGGCAAGACCTTGCATCAAAGCCGAAGCACCCAAACGGTTGGCTCCGTGGTCCGAGAAGTTGGCTTCACCGATAGCGAACAGACCGGGAATGGAAGTCATCAATTCGTAGTCCACCCAGATACCGCCCATCGTGTAGTGCGATGCGGGATAAATCATCATAGGAGTCTCATAGGGATTATCATCGACGATTTTTTCATACATCTGGAAGAGGTTTCCGTAACGGCTGGCTACGGCTTCTTTTCCTTTTATTTGGATAGCGGCTTGTTCTCCGCCCAAACTTTCGATCACGTGGTGGTCGAGACCTTGTATAGCTTGTTTGCCCAAGCGTTCGATACTTTCTTTGAAATCGAGGTAAACGGCATAACCCGTAGCTCCTACGCCATAACCGGCATCGCAACGTTCTTTGGCTGCGCGAGAGGCCACGTCGCGAGGAACAAGGTTACCGAAGGCCGGATAACGACGTTCCAAGTAGTAGTCGCGATCTTCTTCTTTGATGTCGGTCGGTTTCAATTTGCCGGCACGGATAGCTTCGGCATCTTCTTTTTTCTTCGGAACCCAGATACGACCGTCGTTACGCAACGACTCCGACATCAAAGTCAGTTTCGATTGGAACTCGCCGTGTGCAGGAATACAAGTGGGGTGAATCTGAGCGTAAGCCGGGTTGGCGAAATAAGCGCCTTTATGATAACATTGAACGGCTACCGAGCCATTCGATGCCATAGCGTTGGTCGAAAGGAAATAAACGTTTCCGTATCCGCCGGTAGCGATAACGACAGCGTGTGCCGCGAATCTTTCAATCTCTCCGGTAACCAGATTACGGGCGATGATACCGCGCGCACGACCGTCGATAATCACGAGGTCGAGCATCTCGTAACGTGTAAATTGTTTTACCGTACCTTTTTTCACCTGACGGTTGAGCGATGCATATGCACCTAACAACAGCTGTTGTCCGGTCTGGCCTTTGGCATAGAATGTACGAGATACCTGAGCGCCACCGAAAGAACGGTTAGCCAATTGACCCCCATATTCGCGGGCAAAGGGAACGCCTTGTGCCACGCATTGGTCTATGATGTTGTTCGATACTTCGGCCAGACGGTAAACGTTGGCTTCGCGGGCACGATAGTCGCCACCTTTGATGGTGTCGTAGAATAAACGATATACCGAGTCTCCGTCGTTTTGATAGTTTTTGGCGGCATTGATACCTCCCTGAGCGGCGATAGAGTGGGCGCGACGAGGTGAATCTTGAATGCAGAAGTTCAATACATTGAAACCCAACTCGCCGAGAGTGGCGGCAGCAGAGCCACCGGCAAGCCCTGTACCTACGACAATAATGTCAAGACGGCGTTTGTTGGCCGGGTTCACCAATTTTTGGTGAGCTTTATAATTGGTCCACTTTTCGGCCAATGGGCCTTCGGGTATTTTAGAATCTATGGTAGACATAACAATTGTTTTTCTGTGAATAAATAGTTTGGTTTATTAAAGGGTGCAAGTTCCGCAACCGGTCAGGCTCATCACATAGAAAGAGATGGCAACGGCGGCAAAGCCCAAGCAGATGATTGTTGCGAAAATGTTGGAGATACATTTCCAACGGTTGAACCATACGTGGTTGTTGATACCGATGGTTTGCATGGCACTCCAAAATCCATGAGTGAGATGGAACCACAAAGCAACGAACCAAATGAGATAAATAACTACATAGATCGGGCAACCGAATGTCTCACGGATCAAGGCGATTCCGTCGTGAGGATTTACTTCGGGCAAATGACCGACGATTTCGTTGAGCTGCATTTTGTACCAAAAGTTGAAGAGGTGCAAAACCAATCCCAACAAAACGATGATACCCAAAACGAGCATGTTTTGAGATGCCCATTCTACGGTTTGCGGGCGAGTGTTCACCAAATAACGGTCGTTACCGCGCGCCTTCCGGTTTTGCAAGGTCAACCAAAATGCGTAGACAATGTGAAGAACGGCTCCGGCAGCGAGAATGACAGTTCCTGCCAAAGCATACCAGTTGGCTCCCAAAAATTGGCAAACGGCATTGTAGCCGGCAGGGCTGATTAACGCCACTAAGTTCATACACATGTGAAACGTTAGAAATAGGACGAGAAAGAGTCCGGTAATACTCATGACTACTTTTCGTCCTATGGACGAGTTACTTAACCACATAGGATTTGAATTTAAGTTATTATTTGTTGTAAATGAAATTTATGCAAATTTACACCATGCAAAATTAAATGAAGTATGCGGAATAAACAAGCTAATAAGGAAATATTTCTTTAATGTATAGTCTGTTGCCGGGGAAGTTCCCGAATGCTTAAAGAAATTAAATCGTGTGTTTTTTCTTAAAATATATCTATCTTTGCAATAAGCGCGAAAATAGGCTACACTCGGCTTGATCGAACGAGCTTGCCGTTGTTTTCGTTTTGCGTCGTTTTTTTGTTACAATTATCAATAAAAATAAATATGAAGAACAGTAATTTTTTCTTATTGGCCATTACGGCTGCAACGGTTGTGTCCTGTGGTACGCATCCGTCTTCTTACACGATTAACGGAACGGTTTCCGATACAACGTTGAACGGAAATAAAGTTTATTTGACCGATATGGCATCCCGCAATGTATTGGATAGCGCGGTGATTGCCAATGGTAAGTTTACGTTTACCGGTAAAGCGGATACCGCATTGATTTGCCAGATACAATCACGTCCGTATCGTATGGAGTTGGTTCTTGAAAACGGCGATATCGCTGTTGAAATGGGAGAGACCGATAAACGTTCGGGTACTCCTCTGAACGATAGTTTCGCTTTGTTTATGTCCGATATGGATTCTTTGCAGAATACGATTATCGCCAAACAACAGGAAATTATGCAGAAAGGATTGTCCGAAGAAGAGCTTCGCGAGGCTTGGCAAGACTTCCAAACGAATACTATTATGCCCGAATTTAACCGAGTAATGTCCGAGAATTTCGATAGAAATAAAGATAATGCCGTAGGTGCATGGGCTATTGCCAACTGGAATTTGGAACCGGCTCAATTCGATTCCGTGCTCAATCTCGCCGGCGAAACTTTGAAGGCCAATCCGCTTATAAAAATGATGATTCAGCAACAGGAGATATTGAAAAAGACGGCCGAAGGCGCTATGTTTACCGATTTCACGATCGAGCAACCGGATGGCAGCAAGGTTTCGCTTTCTGATTATGTAGGAAAAGGAAAATATGTTTTGGTAGACTTCTGGGCATCTTGGTGTGGTCCTTGTCGAGCCGAAATTCCTAATATCAAGGAGTTGTACGATAAATATCATAGTAAAGGACTCGATGTCTTGGGCGTAGCCGTTTGGGATAAAGTAGAAGATACTCAAAAAGCTATAAAGGAACTGGGAATCGTTTGGCCTCAGATTATTAATGCACAGCAGATTCCTACCGAATTATACGGTATTCAAGGAATCCCTCACATCATTTTGTTTGCTCCCGACGGTACGATTGTCGCTCGCGATTTGCGCGAAGAGGCAATGAAGGAAAAGGTGGCAGAAGTTATGAAGAAATAATAGATTTCCTATCGTAAGGGTTAAAGGAGTGGCGATTGCCACTCCTTTTTTTGTGTGTTTGTGTTTCATTTCTTTTTCTTTTATGTTTCATTTTTGATTCAAATAGAAAATTATAGAATTTAGAAAGAAAGTAAACGAAATACTTTGTATATAAATAAAAAAATATTATACTTGCACAAAAATAATTATTTCATTTCTTGTCAATTCTAAAAAGTGTTATTATGAAAAACAAATTACTTTTAGTGAGCTGTGCTCTATTTTTGTTTTCGGGTACGGCTTTTGCCGAAAATTTATTAGTGACCAAAACATCGGGAGGTGCAGACGAAGAAGGAACTCTCCCTTATGTCGTGGCTAATGCACCGGGCGGGTCGGTCATCGAGCTGTCTATCGGTGATGAGACCACCGTTACGATTCCCGAAACGATTTTGATAGACAAAAACCTGACTATCGACGGTAAAGGAAAAACGATTTCCGTGGCCGAGCCGGGAGTCTCTAATTATCGTATTTTTAAAATCGGGCTTTACGAACCCGAAGATGGAGCGGAATTAATATCGCTTACGTTGAAAAACTGTACGCTCTACGGTGGTGACGGTACGGCTTTGGTCGATACGGAAACGACTATGGCTACTTGGTCGGCTACTATTTTGGTAGGTGCAAACGGTACGCTTATCGGTGAGAATCTGCTTTTCGATAAGGCGAAAAACGGTTATGCTGCCGGTATTATGGCATGCGGCGATATTACGCTTACGAACTGTACTTTTCAAAACCTATCGGGAACGAAAGCCGGAGGTGCATTATATACCAATAAAGGTGTAACAGGTCGTTTTACTAATTGTACATTTACGAATAATACTAGTGAAGCTCATGGTGGAGCTGTTTGTTGCTCGGGCAGTACGAACTATTTTACCGACTGTGTTTTCACCGGTAACACTTCTACTGGAAAATCTACGAACGGAGGGGCTATATTTTTGCAGAATGCAGGAGCTTCGGCAGAAATAATAAATTGTACATTTACCGAAAATACAGCGACAAATTATGGTGGAGCAGTAGAACAGAATAATAATGTAACCGATGGCGCTTTGAAAATCGTCAACACGACATTTACGAATAATACGGCTAAGGGAGGCGGTGCATTATTGACTTGGATGGGGGATATTACCGTTGAGCATTGTTCTTTCGAGCATAATGAAGCTACGGGTACTTCTGGCGGTGCATGGTATGCTTCGTTAAAGACGGCGGTTACCTATAAGGTTGCTGGCTGTTATTTCGGGGAGAATTTATCGGCAGCACATGGTGGAGCTATCCTATCTACTTCTAAAAATGCTACGTTTACCAACTGTACTTTTTATAAAAATGAAATTACAGGAGCAAATAATGGTGGAGGAGCTTTGGCCTTACAAGGAGATGCTACTATTTATAATTGTACTTTCATTAGTGTCCCGTTAAAATGGGACGAGTTAAACAATTAATCAAATAGCCCCGG
>OGMF01000098.1_pt1 | contig 98367 bp, 100 predicted proteins | sample 1572921 | NCBI WGS metagenome assembly OGMF01 (sample SAMEA2581919, study PRJEB24529) | metagenome | biome: Human gut stool | place: China | collected 2011 | reverse complement strand
AAAATAATGAATGGGGAGCAGTAGCATATTTAACTCAAAGTATATATGGAAGATGTACAAGTAGTACAACATGTACTGAAGTAGGGATAAATAATAATAGTGGTTATATAACAGGATATGGAGCACCAGCAGGAAGTAGTAGTTCTGTAACAAATGGAACATATAATACAGCACTTGGAAAAGATGCCTCAACAACAGGGACAATATATGGAATATATGATATGAGTGGGGGAGCATATGAATATGTCATGGGAGTATATAATAATGCAAAAAGTAGTTCAGGATTTAATAGTTTACCAGATGAGAAATATTATAATAATTATACAGGGTCATCTTATACAGGACATGCGTTAACTGAAACAAAAAGATGGTATGGTGATAACGATGGCTTCGTTAGCGCGAGTTACCCATGGTTCGCACGAGGTGGCTACTATGGCGCTGGTGGGGTCACAGGAGTGTTTTACTTCAGCAGCCACGATGGTAATTCTATCAACAGCCACTCTTCGCACCTTGTAATTTCCAACGAATAGCCCTACAGGGGTATTTATCGGAAGGGGACTAAAGAACCCAAAATGAAAGTCAAGTAAATTAATTAAAAAATGATAGAAAGTGATACTTCAAAAACAGATGTGATTAATGCACGAAAGTTTTTGAAGTTTTTTAATAAAATAAATATCTTTATTTTATTTGTATTTTATTGTATAATTTAAATGGAAATTGAGGTTATGTTATGTTAATTACAAATGAATTTGATGATTATGAAATTATATCTATGAGTGATGGAGAAAAGCTTGAAAGATGGGGTAAGTTTTATTTGCTTAGACCAGATCCTGAGATTATATGGAAAGAAAGTTTAGATAAAAGTATTATTCATGCTTATTATCACAGAAGTACAACTGGGGGAGGTTATTGGGATGTTTTAAAGAAATTACCTTCTTCTTGGTGTGTTAATTATAAAGATTTAACTTTTAATGTTAAGCTTATGGGGTTTAAACATACTGGTATTTTTCCTGAACAAAGTGTTAATTGGGATTTTATGAGGGAAAAAATAAAAGAAGAAAAGAAGAAAAGTAATCGTGAAATAAAAGTTTTAAATCTTTTTGCATATACTGGTTGTGCTAGTGTTGCTTGTTTAAAAGAAGGAGCAAGTGTTGTTCATGTTGATTCTAGTAGGGGAATGGTTGATTGGGCTAAAGAAAATGTTAAAGTAAATAATTTAGAAGATAAACCTATTAGATTTTTAGTAGATGATTGTATTAAGTTTGTTGAAAGAGAAATAAGAAGAGGTAATAAATATGATGCGATAATTATGGATCCACCTTCTTTTGGAAGGGGAACTAATAAAGAGGTTTGGAGTATTGATAAGGATTTATTTAATCTTGTTAGTTTATGTAAAAATCTTCTTGTTGATGAACCACTTTTCTTTATAATTAATACATATACTGCAGGTCTTTCTAAAATAGTTATTGAAAATATTTTAAAAATAGTTATGTCTGGTTTTCCTGGTAAAATATCTTCTTATGAACTTGGAATACTTGGTAAAGACAATTTAATATTACCATGTGGAGTATGTGCAAGATATGAAAAATGATTTAGAAATATTATATGAAGATAATCATATTATTGTTGTAGTAAAACCATTTAATATTTTATCTCAAAGTGATGATACTAAAGATATTGATATGTTAACTTTAATAAAATCTTATTTAAAAGAAAAATATAATAAACCTGGTAATGTTTATTTAGGTCTTATACATAGACTTGATAGACCAACCGGAGGAATAATGGTATTTGCTAAAACTAGTAAGGCAGCATCAAGACTTAGCGAACAAATAAGGTTAAATTTATTTACTAAAAAGTATTTGGCTATAGTAAATGGTTATTTTGATGAAAAAGCAGGTGTTTTTGAAGATTATATTTTAAAAAAAGAAGATAATTCTAGTGTAATATCTAATTTAGGAAAGTATGCTAAATTAGAATATGAAGTGTTAAAAGAAAAATCTAATTTAAGTTTAGTAAATATATTATTACATACAGGTAGACATCATCAAATAAGAGTGCAATTTGCAAGTAGAAATCATCCTTTATATGGGGATCAAAGATATGGGAAATCTTCTAAAAAGCAACTTGCATTATTTGCTTATTATTTATCATTTAATCATCCAGTTACAAAAGAAAAATTAGAATTTATAAAATATCCAGATAAAGTTGGTATTTGGAAGGAGTTTATATGTTAGAAATTAAAAATGTTAGTAAAAGTTATGGAAATAAAAAAGTATTAGATAATGTAAGTTTAAAAATAAAAAAAGGAAAAATATTTGGTTTTATCGGAGAAAATGGTGCAGGTAAAACAACTTTAATAAAAGCAATTGTAGGGATACATGATTTTGATTCCGGTGATATTTTAATTGGTGGTGTATCTATTAAAGAAAATCCTGTTTTATGTAAGAAAAAGATGGCTTATGTTCCTGATAATCCTGATATTTATCCTAATTTAAGAGGTATTGATTATTTAAATTTTATTTGTGATATATATGAAGTAAATGAAGAAGAAAGAAATACTTTAATAAAAAAATATGCTGATAAATTTTTACTTACATCATCTTTAGGAGATATTATTAGTTCATATTCTCATGGTATGAAACAAAAACTTGTTATAATAAGTGCTTTAATTCATAAACCAAGTTTAATTATTTTAGATGAACCTTTCGTAGGATTAGATCCTAAAAGTACGAAAGATGTTAAAGATATAATGAAAGAATTATGTAAAGAAAATGTTACTTTCTTTTTCTCATCACATGTTCTTGAAGTAGTAGAAAAACTTTGTGATGAAGTAGCTATTATTAAAGATGGAAAAATACTTGAAGTAGGTTCAGTTGATAAAATAAAAGGAAATAAAGATTTAACTGATGCATTCTTGGAGAAAACTTATGAAAAATAAATTTATAACAATTTTAAATACTACGATTAATAATTCATTTAAATTAAAAGTAACAAGTAAAAAGAAAAAAATAGGTATAATAGTGTTATTAATATATTTAATATTTTGTTTTATGTATACTTTTAAAATAAATTTAAGTACTATTTTTGAAACATTAAAATCTTTAAATTTAACATCATATTTTTTAAGTGTTATTGTTTTTCTTTCAAGTTTATTTTCTTTTTGTATGACTTTCTTTCTAGCAAAGAATATTTTATTTCAAAATAAAGATAATGATTTATTATTAACTTTACCTCTTAAGAAAGAATTAATTATATCTACAAGATTAACTTATTTATATTTATATAATTTAGTATTAACGCTTCTTTGTTTAATCCCAGGTTTATATATATATATTGCTAATATAGGAATAAGTTTAAATTTAATTATAATAAGTGTTATATTAGTATTTTTTACTCCGATTATACCAACTTTATTAGCTAGTGTTTTTGGTTATTTAATTGCCTTTTTAACAAATAAATTTTCTAAATCAAATTTATTTGAATATATTTTTAATCTTTTATTTATAGGAATGTATTTTTTAGTATTATTTAATAATAATTCTTTTCTAGTAAATATTATTTTAAATAAAAATATTAAATATATATTATTTCCTTTATATTTAATAAATAAATCTTTAATTAATCCTTTATATATAGTTATTTATATAATATTTAATTTACTTATTTTATATTTATTTATTAAATTATTTAAAAATATATACTTTAAATTAATTATAAATGTTAATAAAGTTATTACTAAGAATAATTATAATATAAATAGTAATAAAAATAGTTATAATAATAAAAATAAATCTTTATTAAAAAAAGAAATAAGAAACTATTTTTCATCTTTTGTTTATGTTTTTAATACTTTAATTGGCCCTTTTTTACTAATATTATTTACAATATATTTAATTTTTGATAATAAAATTATTACTAGTATAGGAAAAGATATTGATATAAGAATTTATATTTATTTAATTATTACATTTGTTATATGTTTAACAAATATTACTTGTTGTAGTATTTCTATGGAAAAACAAAATTTTTATATGTTAAAAACATTACCTTTAAGTGAAAAAGAAATATTAAATAGTAAATTAAAGTTAAATATTTTACTTGTTTTACCTAGTGTTATTTTCTTTCTAATGGTTATATATTTAAAAGGATATATTAAATTTTATGATGCTTATTTACTTTTATTTTATTCTTGCTTTTTAAATTTATTTGTAAGTATGTATGGTTTAATTGTAAATTTAAAATTTCCTATGTTTGATGCTTTAAGCGATCAAATAATTGTTAAAAGAAGTACAAGTGTATTAATAGGGACAATTGTTTTAACTATTATATGTTTGTGTTTAGTATCTTTTGTTATGGAATATAATGTTAAGTATAATCATTTAATTGAACTTTCTATTCTTATTGTATTAGCTTTAGATATAATTCTTAAATTTATTTTAAATAAATGGGGAATTAAAAGATTTAGGAAATTATAAGATGAAATTAAATATAAATGATGAAAGTTACGATGTTATTATAATTTATAAAGATATTAAAAATATGTATTTAAGAGTAAAGAATGACTTAAAAATATATATTACTTGTTCTAAATATACAAAAGAAAAAGATATTGTTAAATTTATTGAAAATAATACTTTAAATATATATAAGATAATAAATGATATTAAAAGAAAAAATATTAATTTAAGTGATAAACTAATGTATTTAGGAAATAGTTATGATAAAAGATTTATTAATACTAAAGAAATTATTTTTGGAAAAGATTATGTTTTTATAGGAAAGAATTTTAATTTAGATAAATTTTATAAAGATGAAGCATTAAAAGTATTTAAAGAAAGATTAGATTATATATATAATTTATTTGAAGAAGATATAAGTTATCCAAGTCTTAGAATAAGAAAAATGACTAGTAAATGGGGAGTTTGTAATATAACAAAAAAGATTGTTACTTTAAATTTAGAACTAATTAAATTAGATATAAAATATTTAGATTATGTTATTGTACATGAACTTAGTCATTTGATATATCCTAATCATTCTAAAGATTTTTGGAATTTAGTTTATAAATATTGTCCTAATTATAAATTATATAGAAAAGAAATGAAGAACTTAATTTAGTCTTATTTACTAAAAAAATGGAGGAAGGTTTTATGATAATAACAAGTTTAGATAATAAAAAAGTTAAAGAAGTAGTAAAATTAAAACAAAAAAAGTATAGAGATATAGAAAATAAATTTATAATAGAAACATTAAATATAATAAAAGAAGCTTATAATATGGGTTATTTACTTGAATTATATGTTCTTGAAGGTACAACTTTGAATATAAAGTTTGATGTTCCAATAAATTATGTTAGTAAAAATGTTTTTAATAAAATTAGTTTTTTAGAAAATTCATATATTTTGGGTGTTTGTAAGAAAAAAGAAAATAAACTTACAGGAAATAAATATGTTTTACTTGATAATATACAAGATCCAGGTAATTTAGGAACTATTATAAGAAGTTGTGTAGGATTTGATGTAGATACACTTGTACTTGGTGATACTTGTGTTGACTTATATAATGATAAAGTACTTCGTGCAAGTGAAGGTAATATTTTTAAATTAGATATTGTAAGAATGGATTTAAAAGATGTGATAAAAGCTTTAAAAGAAAAAGATATTGTAATATATGGAACAGATGTAAATGATGGTGAAAATATTGATAAAGTAGAAAACAACTCTTCTTTTGCTCTAGTTATGGGAAATGAAGGAAATGGGGTAAGCGATGAGGTTAAAGCTTTAGTGGATAAGAATTTATATATAAAAACATCTAAAAAATTAGAAAGTTTAAATGTAGGGGTAGCTACAGGTATAATTCTTTATGAGTTAAATAAGTGAGGTGTTTATGAATAAGTTAAATCATTTGGCTATAATTGTAGATGGTAATGGAAGATGGGCTAAAAGTATTGGCAAAATAAGAAGTTATGGTCATTTAAAAGGGTATGAAAATTTAAAGAAAATAATAAATTATGTTAATGATAATTTAGATATAAAATATGTTAGTTTATTTGTTTTTTCAACAGAAAATTTTAAAAGAAGTAAAGATGAAGTAGATTATTTAATGAATTTATTTAAGAAAGGTTTTAAAGAAGAAAAAGATGTTTATATAAAAAAGAATATGAAGGTAGTTTTCTCTTATAAAAAAGAAGGGTTAAGTAAAGATATTATATCTATAATTGAAGAAGTTGAATCTTCTACAAAAGATAATACAGGATTAGTTGTTAATTTTTGTTTGAATTATGGTGGTAGAAGTGAAATAGTTGATGCTTGTAAGAAAATAATTGATGATAAAATAGATAAAAATGATATTACAGAGGACTTATTTAAGGATTATTTATATAATAAGCTTCCTGATATTGATTTAATGATTAGAACAAGTGGAGAACAAAGGATAAGTAATTTTATGTTATGGAGTTTGTCTTATAGTGAACTTTATTTTACAAAAACTTATTTTCCTGCTTTCACAACAACTGAATTATTAGAAATAATTGATGATTTTAATAATAGAGATAGAAGATATGGTAACGCAAAATAAGCGTTACTTTTTTAATATTTTAATATATTTTTCATAAATTTATTATGAAAGGGAAAATAATATGTTTCAAACAAAGATAAATGAAAGAATAAGATTAATATTAGTTATATTTATATTGTTGTTTTTAATTATATTAGTAAGAATTGTTTACGTTCAAACAATTGAATATAAAAAACTAAGTTTATTAGCAGATGATTTATGGAGTAGGGAACTTCCAATAACAGCAGAAAGAGGTAAAATATTAGATAGGAATGGTGTTATTTTAGCTACGAATAAAACAACATCTACTTTAATAATTATTCCTAATCAAGTAGAAGATAAAAAGTATACTGCTAAAATTATTAGTGAAATATTAAATGTTAGTTATGATACTATTTATGAAAGAGTTAATAAAAAAAGTTCTATAGAAAGAGTTCATCCTGAAGGGAGAAGATTAAATAAAGATATTGCAGATAAAATAATATCTTATAATTTACCAGGTGTTTATTTAGTTAAAGAATCACAAAGGTATTATCCTTATGGTGATTTACTTTCTCATACTTTAGGTTATGTAGGAATTGATAATCAGGGTTTAGCAGGTATTGAACTTATGTATGATAGTTATTTAAAAGGAACAGATGGTGCGATAAAATATTATAGTGATGCTAAAGGAAATAGACTTGATAAAAAAGAAGTATATGAAAGTCCTGTAAGTGGAATGGATATTGTACTAACAATTGATTATAATATTCAAAAGTCAATTGAAAGAGAACTTGATAATATTGTGGATATTTTAAATCCTGATAATGCTTTAGTAGTAGCAATGAATCCTAACACAGGTGAAATACTTGGGATGGGCTCACGACCAGGATATGATCCTAATAATTATAGTAAATATAATATGGAAACAATAAGTAGAAATCTTCCTATTTGGATGACTTATGAACCTGGTTCAACTTTTAAAATAATAACAACAGCTTCAGCAGTAGAAGAAGGGGTTGTTAATTTAGAAAAAGATACTTTTTATGATACAGGAAGTGTTAAGGTAACTGGTTCAACTTTAAGATGTTGGAAAGCAGGAGGACATGGACATCAGACTTTTTTACAAGTTTTTGAAAACTCTTGTAACCCAGGTTTTGTATCACTTGGATTTAAACTTGGAAAAGAAAAATTATTTTCTTACATAGATTTATTTGGTTTTGGAGAACAAACAGGAATTGATTTAAATGGTGAGGGTAGTGGTATAATATTTTCTTTAAATAATGTTCATGATCTTGAACTTGCTACGACTGCTTTCGGACAAGGTGTAAGTGTAACGCCGATTCAACAAGTAACCGCGGTATCATCAATAGTAAACGGAGGTTATCTATATAAACCATATGTTTTAAATAATATATATGATAGTAATACAAATACAATATTTCATCAAAACGAAAAATCACTTGTAAGAAAAACAATAAGCTCTAATACAAGTAAAATTATGCGTATGGCTTTAGAAAGTGTTGTAGCACGTGGTGGTGGAAAAAAAGTATATATTGATGGTTATAGGGTAGGAGGAAAAACAGGAACGGCTCAAAAAGTACAAAATGGTGTTTACTTAGCTAATAATTATATAATGAGTTTTATGGCAGTTCTTCCTGCTCCTAATCCTGAAGTTGTCTTATATTTAGCTATAGATAATCCTAAAAAGACGGCTTTATTATCAAGTTATACGACAACTCCTTATGTAAGAAAAATATTACTTGATATTATTAATATAATGAAAATAGAAAAACAAAGTAATCAAATAGAAAAAGATTATGAATGGAATGATAAAAAATATTATGAAGTTGAAAATGTAATTGGCAAAACAAAAAGTGAAGCAAAAAAGTTATTAACAGGATTTGATATTTCTTATGTTGGTGATGGTAATATTGTAAAAGAACAAACACCAAAAGCAGGGGAAAGATATTATCAGTCTGGTAAAATAAGGTTATTAATGGGTGAATAAATGTAAAATTTCTAAAGATTTTCTTTCGTTATTTTAATACTTGTAGTATAATTGTTATAGAAATTATTAAAGAATGGGTGAAATTTATGTTATTATTAACAAAGGTTGTTTTATCATTAATGGTAGGGTTTATAACGTCAGTTATATTTGGCTTTGTATTAATACCATTTTTAAAAAAAATAAATTTTGGGCAAAGAATAAGTGATTATGTAGGAGAAAATCATCATAAAAAAGAAGGAACTCCTACAATGGGAGGAATAATATTTATTGTACCTACGATTATTACAATAGTATATTTATGTTTGTCTGATAGGGTAGAATTTACATATAATTTAGCTATTGTACTTGTAGTATTTATTCTTTATGCACTTTTGGGATTTTTAGATGATTTTATTAGTATAAAACGAAAACATAATGAAGGACTTACTATAGCACAAAAGTTTTTAGGACAAGTTTTAATTGCTCTTATTTTCTTCTTTATATTTATGAAATATGATGGAAATACTAATTTTACAGTATCAAGTTTAGGAATAGATATAAATTTAGGTTGGGGATATGGAATATTTATTTTACTTCTTCTTGTAGGGTTTAGTAATGCTGTTAATCTAACTGATGGATTAGATGGTCTAGCAGGAGGACTTTCTGCAATATCTTTTGTAGCATTTGCTCTTATTTCATTGTTTATCGGTCAAGAAGATATGGGAATATTTTGCTTTATTCTTGTAGGAACAATCGCAGGATTTTTAATGTTTAATGCTTATCCTGCTAGAATATTTATGGGAGATACAGGTAGCCTTGCTCTTGGAGGAGTGTTAGCTACTATTGCAATACTTACAAGAAGAGAAATTACCCTTTTTATAATATGTCTTCCATTTGTAATAGAAACAGCAAGTTCAATGATTCAAATATTGTATTATAAATTAACCAAAAAAAGAGTTTTCTTAAACTCACCACTTCATCATCATTTTGAAAAATTAGGTTATCAAGAACCAGATATAGTAAAAGCATTTTGGTTATTTGGAATTCTTTGTTCTTTAGCAGGAATATATTTTGCTGTTTGGTTATAGAAGCAAAAAATTTAAAAATTAGTTTAAGATGAATTTTTAAAATTCATCTTTTGTTTTTGAAAAGTCAAAATTAGCTATTTGCAAAGCATTTGATATATCTTAATCAATCTAATTGGAGAGCTTTATGGATAAAATTATAAAAAAAAGATAATAAAGATTATTTAAGTAAAAAAGAAAAACCGTTTAGTGATGAAGTATTGCAACAAGCAAGAATATATAAAATAAATAATTAAAAACAAAGTTTATTGGTTTAAATTGCAAACACTAATTTTTTAAAAATTAATGTTGCTATAAAAGATTTTTTAAGATATAATATTAAGCGTACAAAGGAGATGTTATATATGAAAAATAATATTAAAGAAATTGAAGTTAAAATAGAAAAAGAAGAATTTGAAAAAGCATTAGAAAATACTTTAGAAAAGAAATTACAAAACTTTCAAATGGATGGTTTTAGAAAAGGAAAGGTACCAAAAGATTTATACTTGAAAAAATATGGTAAAGAATCATTATATATTGATGCTGTTGATAGCCTTTTACCAAGTGCTTATGAAAAAGCATTAAAAGATGTAAAACCTATTATTGAACCAAAAGTTGATTTAAAAGAAATAAATGAAAATGGATGCACTTTTGTTTTTACAGTAACTGAAAAGCCTGAGGTTAATATCAAAAAATATACTGGTTTAAAAGTTAAAGAAGAAGAAGTAAAAGTTACAAAAGAAGAAATAAATGCTGAAATTGATAATATGCTTGAAAGATATAGTGAAATAGCAGTAAAAGAAGGAAAAGTAGAAAATGGTAATATTGCTATAATTGATTTTGAAGGATTTAATGATGGAGTTGCTTTTGAAGGTGGTAAAGGAACTAATTATTCACTTGAAATAGGAAGTAATACATTTATCCCAGGTTTTGAAGAACAATTAATTGGAATGGGAAAAAATGAAGAAAAAGAAATTAATGTTACATTCCCTAAAGATTATCCAAGTGAAGATTTAAAAGGAAAAGATGTTGTTTTTAAAGTTAAAGTAAATGAAATAAAAGAAAAAGTAAGAAGAGAACTTGATAAAGAATTTTTTGAAGATTTAGGTATGGATGGTGTTGATTCACTTGAAACTTTAGAAAAACATGTTGAAGAACATTTAAAAGAACATAAAAAGATGGATAATGAAAACAAATTCGTTGATGAAATATTAGCTAAAATTGCAGAAAATACAGAAGTAGAAATACCTGAAGAAATGGTTGAACATGAAATTACACATATGGTTGAAAATTTTGAAAATCAATTAAAGATGCAAGGAATTTCACTTGAAGTATTTTATGAAATGACAAAAAGTGATGAAAAAGCTTTAAGAGATCAAATGAAAGATGAAGCTTCAAAAAGAGTTAAATATAGTTTTATTTTAGAAGAAATCCAAAATAAAGAAAATATTAAAGTTACAGAAGAAGAAACAAATGAAAAAGCTGAAACTTTAGCAAAACAATATGGTATGGAAAAAGATGCATTTATTAGTGCAGTAGGTGGTCTATATAATATTGAATATGAACTTTTAATGGAAAAAACAATTAATTTCTTAAGAGAAAATAATTAATTAATAACTTCATTTCTTTAATTAGAAATGAAGTTTTCTTTTAAAATAAAAAATATTGGGAGGACCAATATTTTTTAAGTATTATTTATTATTTTTATTAGAAGCACTTTCAAATGCTCTTAAAACTTCAACTGGTAAAGCAAAAATAACAGTATTTGATTGATCAGAGCTTAAATCATTTAAAGTAGCAAGAGTTCTTAAGTGAAGTGCCCCTGGAGTTTTATTCATAACTTCAGCAGCTTTAGCTAAATTAGAAGAAGCTTCAACTTCACCAGCAGCTTTAGTTATAACCGCAGCTTTTTCTCTTTCAGCTTCAGCAACTTTAGCAATAACTCTTTTCATTTCCTCAGGTAAGGAAACATCTTTAAGTTCAACATTTTCAACCTTTATTCCCCAAGGATCAGTAGCTTCATCAATTACCTCACATATTTTAGTAGAGATAGTTTCTCTTTCACTTAGAAGTTCATCAAGTGTAACAGATCCAACAATATTTCTCATTGTAGTTTGAGCAAGTTGACTAACAGCATAATAAAAGTTTTCGACTTCCAAAATAGATTTAGAGGCATCAAATATTTTATAGTATATAACAGCGTTAATTCTAATTGAAACATTATCTTTTGTTATCGCATCTTGTTCAGGAACATCAACTGCCTTTGTTCTTATATCAACTTTTTTATAAGATTCAAAAATTGGAAGAACAAGATTCCATCCTGGATTCATTATTTTAGTGAATTTACCAAGTTTAAATTTTATACCTCTTTCATATTCATTAATCTGTTTAATTGAAGCTAGAAAAATAATAACAATAATACCTATAATTACATATAACATAAAATTACTCCTTTCATAATTTTATTATACTATTTAATTTTATAATATTAAATAGTATTTAATAAATTAACCAAATGTAAACAAAACTATTGCACTTATCATAAATTTTTAGTATCCTTTTAATAAAGAAGGTAAGTGGTCGCATGAAATTTATGTCTGATTTTTTGTTATTTATTATTTCATTATAACATTTTAACAATCATATATATTTAGTGAGTATGATTGTTTTTATTATTTAAGGAGGAAAATGGATTATATAAAGCAATATGAATTATTATATAAAATAAAGAAAAACTATGGCAAAACTTCAATAAAATTATATGATATGTTAGAAAAAATAATTAACGATTTGAACATTTTATCTGTTTTAGATTATGGGTGTGGTAAAAGTAAATTATTAGATTTAATAAAGAAGAATAAAAAAATTAAAATTTATAGATATGATCCTGCGATTAAAAAGTATTCTAAATTAACAAAAAATAAAACTGATTTAGTAATATGTACTGATGTGTTACAACATGTTCCTTTATATGATTTAGATAGAGTATTAAAAGAAATAAAATCTAAAGGTATTTATATATTATTTTATATTAAATGTACTAACCATAAAACAAAACTTCCCAATAAAACTTATGCTAATTGTACTGTTTATGATAAAAAATGGTGGTTAGAAAAATTAAGTAATTATTATGATGATATAAAAGAAATAAAGATAAGTGATTTAACAAGCGTTTGTTTTATTATGAAAGGAGAAAATATTATGAACTATGATATTAATATTCGTGAAGAAACATTTGGAGGTACATTAATGGATGTAAAAACAGGAAAAAGGGTTTATATAACAAAAAAAGAATTAAAAAACATTTTAAACAATAACATTTTTCCTAAAGATTTACAGTATTTAAACAAAGATAACTTAAATATTAAATTTACTAAATTAACAAAAAAGGTAGAAAATATGTTTAGTTTTTTTGATATTGTTTATCTTGAATTAACAAGAGCATGTAATTTAAAATGTATTCATTGTTTAAATAATTCAGGTATAAAACAAAAAGATGAACTAACAAAAGAAGATTTATTAAAACTAATTAAAAACTTTTCTTCACATGGAGTGCAGGAAATAAGATTTACCGGAGGAGAACCACTTTTATTTAATGGAATATATGATTTAATAAGATTTGCAACAGAAGAAGGTATTTGCACATCACTTGGTACAAATGGAACTCTTGTTACTAAAGAAGTAGCAAAAAAATTAAAAGAAAGTGGTTTAAAAAAGGTTGTTGTAAGTATTGATGGAAATAAAAAAACACATGATAAAATAAGAGGTAAAAAAAACTATCAAAAAGCAATGCATGGACTAAAATATTTACAAAAAAATGGTATAAATGTTAGAGTAAATTCTGTAATAATGAAATCTAATATGGAAGATGTTATAAATCTTGCTAAAAAAATGTCTAGAAAGAAGATTACTATATTTATAAGAAGGTTTATATCATCAGGAAGAGGAAAACACCTTGAAAATAATATGTTGAATAAAAAAGATTATGATTATGTTAGAAATAAATTACAAAAAGAACTTACTAAAAAAACATATGTTAATGGTCATTATTTAAGAAACGACGAAGGTGTTAATTCAAGAATAAAATTACCATTTGAAATAAGAGGGTGTAAGGCTGGTCAAAGAGCTATTACAATTTTACCAAATGGTGATGTTAATTTATGTGGCTTTTTAGCAGCTCAAGATTTTCCTAAAGTGGGTAACATAAAAGAAATAGATGACTTTTTAAATTTTTGGATTACAATTAATAAAAATGATTATTTATTAAATCTTCGAAATAATTTAGATAAATATAATAAACTTTTAAATGTTCAAGAAACATATTGTCTTGCCTATATAGCAAATTATTTAAAGGATAATAAATTATGATAATTGTTTTAACAGGTCTTCATGGAAGTGGTAAAAGTTATTTTGCAAATAATATATGTAAAAAATATGGCTTTGAAATTATATATAAAAATGATTTAATAAAAAAAATGTGTGAAAAAAAGAATATATATTCTTGGCATAACTGGTATATAGAAAATTTTAATAAAGATTTTATAACTACTACAATTAAAATATTACAAAATTTACCAAAAGATAAAGATATAATTTTGGATTCAATTCATAGTTATAATGAATGGATGGTAGCTAAAAAGTATTTAAAAGATGTTTATCTTGCTCTTATAATAGCACCTGAAGATATAAGAAAAACTCGTTATGAAAAAGATGATTTTTTAAAAGATATAAAAAGAATTAATTATTATCATAATAAAGAAAATAATAATATAAATTGTTTATATGCGTGTGCTACATGGGCATTTAATGGTTCTTCATGTGATGAAGTTAATGAAAAAAGTTTTTTAGAATTATTAAATTATATTAATAATTCTAAAACAAAAGAAAAAGAATTAGAAAGGAAGAAAAAATTATGAAAGTAAAAAAAGCAGGCTGTATTTTAATAAATAAAAAGACAAAAGAAATTGGTCTTGTTTATAGAATAAAGCATAAAGATTATTCATTTCCAAAAGGGCATCTTGAAAAAAACGAAACATTAAAAGAATGTGCAATAAGAGAAACAGAAGAAGAAACGTCAGTTAATCCCATTATTATAAAAGATGAACCAGTTAAAGTATTAAGTTATATTGATTCAAATAATGATGAAGTTGAAGTTTACTATTTTTTAGCTTTAGAAAATGGATTAACAAAAAGAAAAATAAAGGAAAAAGATAAAGAGTGTTTAAAATGGATTAAATATGATGACGTAGAAAAAACATTATCATATCCTAACTTAATTGAATTATGGAATGATGTGAAAAAGGATGTTTTAGAAAAGATAAATGAATAAAAAAATAATTTTTATATCAAAATACGATAATACTTTAAATGGAGCAAATAAAATAAAAGATAAAATGGATAATTGTGATATTTTAGTAATCGAAGACTTTAATAAAGATTTAAATATAAATCATTCCAATATATATTTTTTATGTAACACACCATTAATTAGTAAAATAGTAAAAGGATTAAATAGTAATAACTATATTTTTAATAAAGAGTATTATTTAAGTAATTATAAAAAGAAAGATGCTCAAATTTTACTAGAACAAAATAATATAAATGTTCCTAAAATAATTGATTATAATAAAATAGAAGATAATATATATCCAATATTTTGTAAAGAAAATAACCACGTTGGAATAATATTTTTAGTATATAATAAACTAACACTAGATAAATTCTTTAAAAAATTTAATATAAATAAATTTTATTTAGAAGAAAAGCTTGATAATACTTATGAATATAAAGTTTATTATGTAAATAAAAAAGTATTTTTTAAAGATAAAGTTGAAATATATGATTTAAAAATTAATAATATATGTGAAAATATTTCTAAAATTTTAAAGCTTGAAATATTTTCAGTTGATTTAATAAAAATTCTGAATGAATATTATGTTATAGATGTAAACCCATCATCAGCATTTTACTTATCAAATAAAGCAAGATTAGAGTTTATAAAAATAAATAAAAAGTAATTTTTTCATTACTTTTTATTTATTTTGTGTTATAATCTTAAAAGAAAAAGGAAAGTGATGTTATGAATAATGTTATTTTAATTAAATATGGAGAATTAACAACTAAAAAAGATAATAGAAAAGAATTTATAAATATATTATCTAATAATTTACATGAAAAGTTAAAGAATTATGATGTAAAAATAATAAAAGAATATGCTAGAATGTATATTTATTTTAATGAAGATGATAAAAATAATGTTTTAAATGTTTTAAAAAATACTTTTGGAATTCATGCGTTTAATTTATGTTATAAAGTTAATACTAATATTGATGATATTAAAAATATAATTTTAAAAGAAATATCTATGTTAGAATTTAATACATTTAAAGTAGTAACAAAAAGAAGGGATAAAAATTTTGAAATTTCAAGTATGGAATTTAATAATATTATCGGAGGACATATTTTAAAAAATATAAAAAATGTTAGTGTTGATGTTCATAATCCCGATGTTTATGTAAATATTGAAATAAATAAAGATGATACATATATTTATTTCAATGATATAAAAGGTCTTGGAGGATATCCAGTTGGAGTACAAAAAAAAGGACTTTTAATGTTAAGCGGGGGAATAGATTCCCCAGTTGCGGGCTATCTTGCTTTAAAAAGAGGAATAAAACTTGATGCAATATATTTTGAAGCAATACCACATACTAGTTTAAATGCTAGGGAGAAAGTTATTTCTTTAGCAAATGAGTTGTTAAAATATACAACAAATATTAATCTTTATGTTGTTCCAATTACTAAACTTCAAGAAAGTATTTATAAAAATATAGATTCTACTTATATGATAACCATTTTAAGAAGAATGATGTATCGTATTGCAGAAAAAATAGCAGAAGAAAAAGACTATTTGGTCTTAATAAATGGGGAAAGTATCGGACAAGTTGCTAGTCAAACATTATCAAGCATTAATGTTATTAATAAAGTTGTAAATATTCCTATAATAAGACCAGTTGCATGTTTTGATAAATTAGAAATAATTGATATAGCAAAAAGAATAAATACATATAATATAAGTATTTTACCATATGAAGATTGTTGTACTGTTTTTGTTCCTAAACATCCTGTTATTAATCCAAAGTTAGAAAAATGTGAACATTATGAGTCTTTAATTGACTATAAAACAATGATAGATGAATGTATAAAAAATACTTTTGTTGTAAAAATAAATGATAATGAAGAAATTAATGATTTATTATAGAAAAAATGTGTTATTATAGAAGTGGAAGTGATTTTATGGAAAGTGTATTAAAATATTTTGAAGAAAATTATGGCGTTTTTGAATGTTTTAATGGATGTTTAGATTCTTTTATATTTGAAAATGAAACGGAAAGATATATTGATATTTTAATGGGAATGATAAGTGAATTTTATACTAAAGATATCATAGGTTTAAAAGAAAAAGCAAGTAAACATGAAAGAATTAGAATTTTAAAAGATAAAGAAGGTAAATGTTTTTTAGAAATAACAGGAAAAAATAATAAAACTATTATTATAATTAGACAAGAAAATAGTAATTTTGAACTATATAAAAATTTAATTGGTACTAAATATACTGAGGAAGACTTTGTAAAAAGATTAAATCAAATTCAAAAAATTGACTACGATATGGCACAAAGAAAAGTACCAAAAAGATTTTTAAAAGAGTATAGTGATACTGATTTAATGGATTTTTTAAAAGCAAAACTTATTGTAAGTTACTATAAATACTTAACAGATGAATATAATAAAATTATGATAAGACAAGAGTTTTTTACAGAGCCAGATGCTGTTATGCGTGATAATAGTGAACAAAATGTAAATATAAAAGAAAGAAACCAAGAAAGAATTAATGATATCATAGATTATGAATTAAGAAAACAAGCGTTATTAAAATATACTCCATTTCAAGTAGTTCAATATATAGGAAGAAAAACAAGAGGAAGAGTAGATGTTTATTTATATGAAAAAGATGGATTTGTGATTGGAATTTGTGAACCATTTTTTGGAGATAGCTATACTAAAATATTTAATTTAGGCGAAATATCTAAATATAATTATTCTTCAATCAAAAAAATGTTAACAGCAGGACTTGAAGCTGATAGAGTAGTAAGTGGAAATGATCCTGCAATAATAAGAAAAGCTCATACATCAGTTGATACTTTTATTTCGAATTTAAAAACTTTATTTGAGAATTTAGAAGATGATAAAAATTTTAAAGAAGATATAGAAAAATCATTTAAAGTTTATAGATAGGAATAAATTACCAACTTAAATTTCGTATAACTTTTAAAAGATTTCACATTCTATAAATGTATAGGAGGTGAAATACATGAACCAAAATAGTAAATTAGTAGTTCCAGGAGCTAAACAAGCTATCGAATCTATGAAATATGAAATAGCTAGAGAATTTGGTGTTACTTTAGGTCCAGATACTACTGCTAGAGCTAACGGATCAGTTGGTGGTGAAATCACTAAACGTTTAGTTGAAAGAGGATTAAGCCAAATGGGTGGATACTCTCAAAAATAGTTTAAGTTTGATTTTAAATTAAAGAAATAGAGTTTACATTCTATTTCTTTTTCTTTTGGAAAATGTTAAATTTTGTATTATAATAGTTTTAGGAGAAATGTTATGTTAGATAAATTACAAATATATTTACAAATAATTGTTGATTATTTATTACAAGTAGGTTTAGTTGGAGGATTTTTACTTATTGTATTAGAATCTATTATTCCGGCACTTCCTTTAAGTGTTTTTATAGGATTAAATATTATTACTTTTGGAAAAATATTAGGTTATGTTATATCTTATTTTGGAACTATCGTAGGATGTATGTTGTCTTTTATAACTTTTAGGTATATATTAAAAAATTATTTATATAAAATTTTTAAAGAAAAAACAAGGATAAAAATAGAAGATCTAATGAAAAAAATGACAAATATAGACTTTAATACTTTAGTAGTTATAATAGCAATACCATTTACGCCAGCTTTTTTAGTTAATATTGCTGCGGGACTTTCTAATATTCCAATAAAAAAATATATATTTGCTTTATTAATTGGTAAACCATTTATGATATATTTTTGGGGTTATATCGGAGCAAATTTGTTAGAAAGTTTGAAAAATCCAATTATTCTTGTTAAAATAATAGTGATAGTGTTATTAGCATATTTAATAAGTAAAGTAGTAGAAAAAATAATTAATGTAGAAAAAAATTAGGAGGGATAATTATGATGGATTATATAATAATAGGATTGCTTGTTATAACAATTATTTTAATAATAATATCTTTAACAAAAAATATAAATGAAGGAAATATAACAGAAAGACTTGGTAAATTAGAAGTTAGTATTACTAAGGATTTAAGTGATTTAAAACTTTCTTTAAATAAAGATTTTAATGATTTATCATTAAAAAATGAAAGAAGATTATTAGAAATAAATGATAAAGTTACTGAAAGATTAGATGAAAATTTTGAAAAAACAAATAAAACATTTATGAATGTTTTAGAAAGACTGTCAAAAATAGATGAAGCACAAAAGAAAATAGATTTATTAAGTAATGATATTGTATCTCTTCAAGGAATACTTACAGATAAAAAAACAAGAGGTATTTTTGGAGAAGTAAATTTAAAACATATTTTAGTAAGTGTATTTGGAGAGAATAATAATAATATTTATAAACTTCAATATCCATTTCCTAATGGTTCAATTGCTGATTCTGTTTTATTTGCACCTGAACCACTTGGCACAATTGCAATAGATAGTAAATTTCCTCTTGAAAATTATAGAATGATGGTTGATAAAAAAATAAGCGTAGTTGAAAGAGAAAAATATGAAAAATTATTTAAAATGGATGTAAAAAAACATATTGATGCAATTCATGATAAATATATAATCGAAGGAGTAACCACAGATCAAGCAATTATGTTTTTACCTGCTGAGGCTATTTTTGCAGAAATTAATGCATATCATACAGATATAATTGATTATGCTTATAAAAAACATGTTTGGATATGTAGTCCGACAACTCTTATATCAACATTAACTGTCGTTGAAATGATTATTAAAAATATTGAAAGAGATAAATATACATCTATTATTCATGATGAATTAAATAAACTTGGAGTTGAATTTTCTAGATATAAAGACAGATGGGATAAATTATCAAGAAGTATTGAAACCGTAAGTAAAGATGTAAATGAGATTCATACGACAACAGATAAAATTACTAAAAGATTTACATCAATTAGTAAAGTCGATGTTAGTTTACTCGAACATAAAGAAGATTTGCATAAATAATAAAATTATGATATTATGTATATAGGTGAGGGAAACTTCATAAAATAAAAAGGAGATATTTAAGTTTTGGTAAGCTTAAATGTCTACCTAAAAAATAAGTGCGACATTTAGTCTAATGTAATTAAACTAAGTGTCATTTTTTTATAATAATTATCAAGAAAGTGATAATAAATAAAATGATAGAGATATAACGTAAAACATTTATAATAAAGGTTTTAGTTTTCACTTTATCAAACCTTTTTTTCATAAAGATAAGAGGTAGACACTAAGTAACTTAAATATTTCCAATTACTAATATAGCAAATAAATGTTTGCTTAGTCAATAAAAATTTGCATAAATAATAAAATTATGATATAATAAGCACAAATTTAAGGGGGAATGTTTATGCAAGCTATTTCTATGTCACAAAACAAATATAAACAACTTACAAAGATGAATTTACCCAAAGAAGTTTTTAATACAGAAGCTATTATATATGATTTTAGATATAAAGGAGAAGAAAAGGTATTTAAAAAGCTTCTCAATAATATGGGAGTTAATCTTGCTAATAAATTATATACATTAGAAATGTTAGATGTAAATAGAAAGTATTTACCAGAAAATTTATGTATTCCTGACTATCTAACAATTGTAGGTGGTGTAGTTGAAGGTTTTACAATGCCTAAAATAGAAGGAATAAATTTTTCTACTACTTTAAAAAATAAAAATATAACAATTGAAGAAAAAATATATTATTTAAAAAAAATTGGAGAATTACTTCATCAATTAGAACAAATAAGAAAATATACACCATTTAATGATTTCTATTTAAATGATATTCATGAATCAAATTTTATAGTTAATCCATATAAAAAAACAATAACAGCAGTAGATTTAGATAGTTCTAAAGTTTGTTCTAAAGCAAATTTTGCTTCAAGATATTTAACACCACTTGCTCTTTTAAATAATGTTAAAGATAAATATAAAATAATTGAAGATAATTCAAGTAGTCTTGGATATGTTGAAGCTGATAGCAATACAGATTTATATTGTTATATAATAATGATTTTAAATTATTTATATGGGGAAAATATTAACAATTTAAACTTAGAAGATTTTTATAATTATTTAACATATTTAGAAAAAATAGGAATAAATAAAGAATTAATAGAAATATTTAAAAATATTGTTTCAAATAAAGATAATGAAAATCCATATGATTTACTTGACACATTAACAACAGAACAAGTAGCAAGATCAAGAAAAATAGTATATAAAAAGTAATATAATTTATTTTATATTACTTTTAAATGCTATAAAATCAGTATATGCTTTTTTATCAAGTTTAAAATTAAAATCCTTAATTTTAAACTTTTTATTTTTATTTATAATTAATTGTTTTATAAAATATTTAGTAAATGAAGGATTTCTTGGTAATAAACCAAGAGTATATGTTCCATAAAAATTATTATTAAATATAAATTTATTATCTAATTTAATATTATCTTTATAAATACTACCAAAATGATTATTAAATCCTAAAATATTCTCTTTTGTAAATAAAGAAGGAATATAGACTTCATTTACAATTCTTTTTTTATTTTCTTTTGTATAATAATCAAATAATTTAAGACCTTCATGAACGTTATTATCAATATCAATTATTTGTTCTCCAAATAATTCAATTGCATTACCTGTTATTAGGAAAAACTTATTATCATTATAATATTTGTTAATATCTTCTTTATATTTTAAAATATCATTTAAAACTAATAATTGATTATTATTTGTACCACTTCCTATATATATTAAATCTAATTCATCAAAGTTTATATCATCATCGATAGATAAATTTTTAATATTTACTTTTATACCTTGATTTTTTAAATGATAAGTAAGAACTTTAATATTTCCTATTTCACCATATAAATTCATTAAATCATAATATAAATGTCCAATTGTTATTTCCATTATTTTTCCTCCTTCATAATATCATTAAAGAAATCTAAATAATCAAAGTTAAGTATTGCATAAATACTTCCAGAAGATTTTTTTATTACCTTTTCTGCTTTATATAAATTATCAAAACATATAATTTTCTTTTCATCAAAGCCAGCATATTTAAGTCTTGTAGCTAAATCATATTTTTGAGGTCCAGTACAAATAAATTTATCAATTTTATCTTTTTTTAACATTTCAAAGTCAATATCATATAACCAGGAAATATCATCAAAATCATACCTTCTTGATATTTCTTTCCATCCTAGAACAATAGTTTTTAAATCTTTATCACGATGGGAAAATAAAACTGATTCATTATATGTTGTTGCATTTTCGGCTTTATTATTTAAAACATAAACATCTCTATTATTATATTTATAAAAATTATAAAGTTTTTTATTATTACTTATTTCGTTTATTAATTTACATATTATATTTTTATCTAAACCATTTAATGATAATGTTGTAAATGCTGCGAGAGTATTATAAGCATTGTATAACATATTATTTACAATATTTATTTTATAATTATTATCTATGGTAATTAAACTATTATTATAATCATATGAAGTTATCATTGAAGTTAATTTAGGTCTTTTAAAGTCACATGAACTACATTTATAATCTCCAAGTTGTTCTAAATGATAATAAGTATATTCAAGCTTTTTATTACATTTAGGACATCTACTTATATTTAAACTAGGGTAACCATTTTTAAAATAAGAATACTTAGTTTTATTTATACCAAAAAAGTAACATTCATTTTCTGTATCTAAATTAAAATATTGTAAATAAGGATCATCACCATTTAAAATAAGTTTACATTCTTTATTTAAACTATTTAAAATACAATTATATATTTCTTCAAAACTTCCTTGTCTAGGGGGTTGATCTCTTGTTATATTAGTTACGACAACATGAGATGGTTTAATTTTAGGAAAAACTTGAATAGCATATCTTTCATCCATTTCAAATATACAAACATCACTTTTAACTTTTCCATTTAATTTTGAATTTTCAAGTAAACTTGTAATAATTGCACTAACCTGATTAGAACCTTTATCATTATAACAAACCTTATATCCTAAGTTTTTGTATACATTAGCCATTATACTTGTTGTAGAACCTTTACCAGATGACCCTGTAACAGCAATTACAGTTTTTGGTAGTTTAAAATTATATAAAATATTTTTATTTAATTTTAATGCGATTACTCCTGGTAGGGAACTACCTCTTTTAAATATTTTTCCAGCAATTAAATAAGTTAATTTACCAACCAAGATACTAAAAAACTTTTTCATAATTATTCCTTCTTTCATTTATATATATCTATATAAAAAATTATATCATATTTATTAATAATAATATTGAAAAAATGTAAAAAAAATAATATAATTTACTTATAGTATATAAAAATAGCAGAGAAAGGATAAGAAACATGAAAGAGAAAAAAGGAATAAAAATATCAATTATTTTAACATTAATCGGGGTTGTATCTTTAGTAACAGGGATAACTTTTGCAATATATGAAAATACAATTAACGCTGGAAAAAGTCAAGTTATAAAAACAGGAGTAGTAAATTTTACATTAACAGAAAGTACAAATGGACTAGTTTTAGATAATTTACAAGAATTAACAGATTATGAAGGAATGGCACAAGAAACATTTTATGAATTTACAATAAAAAATACAGGAAATACAATAACAGATTATGAAATATCATTAGTAGATAAACCTAATTCAAGTTATACAGGAACAATATTAAATGAAAAATATATAAAAGTAGGATTATTAAAAAATAATAGTAAAGAAATAATCGTAAATTTAAAAGATGTAAATAGACTAATAGACAAAGTAACATTAGATGTCGAAGATACAGTTAATTATAAATTAAGATTATGGTTAGATTTTGGGAACTTAGAAGATGAAGCAAAAGAAGCATTAGTGGGACAAAAAATATTTTTAGCATTAAAAATAAATGGAATACAAAATGTAAATAAAGTACCAACAGGAGCAGATACTCTTATAAAATTAACAGATAATAAAGATAACAGTGGATTATATACAATAACACATGCAAAAGATTCAACACTTCAAATAGGAACTAATGAAGATATAACAGAATATAGATACAGGGGAGCAAGTCCAAAAAACTATGTAACATTTAATAATGAAGTATGGAGGATACTTGGAGTATTCCCAACAGATGATGGAACAGGTAATATCGAAAATAGAATAAAGTTAATAAAAGATCAAAGTATTGGAAATAATTATTGGAATACAACTCAAGTAGCAAGCACCTCTACATATAATAACTGGACAGGTGCAACACTTATGAAATATTTAAATGGAACATATTATAATTCATTGATAAATAGCAATTCAATAGACATGGTAGATGATGTAAAATATTATTTAGGTGGATATACTAATGCTAATATAACTAAAGATGTAATGTATCAATATGAAAGGAAAATAAGCGGTAATAATACATATTATTATGGAACAAATCCAAATAGTTGGATTGGTAAATTAGGAATTATGTATGCAAGTGATTATGGTTATGCAACAACTGATGCTTGTACGCAATTATTATCTAGTTATAATAATACAACATGTACTAGTAATAACTGGTTATATAATATAAAAGTTAATGAATGGGTGATGGCTCAATTTGGATCGAATACTGGGTATGCATTTTATGTAGTGTCTTCAGGGAATTTATCATATTATAATGCAAATAGTAGTTCTATGGCAGTGAGGCCAACATTATATTTAAAATCAGAAGTTCAAATTACTGAAGGAGATGGGACAACCGCTAATCCATATAAATTATCAATTTCTAAAAATGAAGATACAAGTGGAGCAAATGCTCCAGTGTTGGCAAGTAATATGATTCCGGTATATTATGATGCAACTACTAAAGCATGGAAAAAAGCAGATGTTAAAAATAAAGCTATAGAAAACAGATGGTATAATTATGAAAATCATATTTGGGCTAATGCTGTAATAGTAAAAGAAGCAAATAGACAAACTTATTTAAATGCAAGTGTTGGTACACCAATAAGTATGGATGATATAACAACAATGTGGGTATGGATACCAAGATTTAATGCCGTAACTCCAAGTAATTATAATGGAGGAACACAAGCAAGTCCTGGAGCAATAGATGTAACATTTGTAAAACAAAATGCAACAGCAATAGATGCCTTTACCTTTGGAACTAAACAGTTAAGTGGATTTTGGTATGGTAAGTTTGAAACAAGCCATACAACTTTAGTATCAAGTACAACTGCTAATAATTTAGGGTGTACTAATGAAACATGCGCTAATGCAAATGGAATAGTAATAAAACCAAATGTAACAAGTTTAAGATATAATAATCCAAGTAATTTCTTCTTTGCTTCAAGAAGTATGGAACAGCCTAATAATAGTTTTGGTTTTGTAAGTACTGAGGTAGATACACATATGAATAAAAATAATGAATGGGGAGCAGTAGCATATCTAACCCAAAGTATCTATGGAAGATGTACTAGTAGTACAAATTGTCCTCAAATAGGAATAAATAATAATACAAGTTATATAACAGGATATGGAGCACCAGCAGGAAGTTCTAGTTCTACAAGAATGGGAACATATAATACAACACTTGGGAAAAATGCATCAACAACAGGAAATATGTATGGAATATATGATATGAGTGGAGGAATGGATGAATATGTCATGGGAGTTTTAGCTGACACAAATGGCAACCCAAGGTCAGGATATAGTTCTTCAGCCAATTCGGGTTTTACAGGAATGTTAGGTGATGGGACAACATATACAGGAGTATCTTTCCCAGATAGTAAATATTATAATTTATATACAGGTTCATCTTACACAGGCCATGCCTTAACAGAAACAGCAGGTTGGTATAGTAACACCGATAGCTTACCTTATGAGGGCTGTCCATGGTTTGTGCGTGGAGGCAGTTTTAACGGAGCTACGAGGGCAGGTGTATTTAATTTCAGCCGCTATGATGGTAATTCAGGTGGTATCAATTCAACTCGTATGGTTGTAACCAATGAATAATAAAGGTTATTTAATAGCCTTTATTTTTTATGCAAATTTAGTTAAAAAGCATAAAAAATATTGACATACTTGGGGGTGTTTTATATAATAAGTTTATAAAGTAAAGATAGGGATGATAAAATGATAAATAAATTAAAACAAAATAAATTACTATTAATAATATTTATGATATCTGTAATTCTTATAATAACAGGAGTAACTTATTCATTATATAATATATTATTTGTAGGTAAAAAAGAACAAGTAATAGATGCTGGTGGAATAGTATTTAAATATAATGAAACATCAGATGGATTAATTTTAGATAATAATTCAATATTAAATGATACTGATGGGAAATCTCAAGAAAAATATTTTGATTTTGAAATAAGTTTAACATCAAATAAAAACACTTCAATAAATTATATAATAGCTATAGATGAAAATGATATTTCAACACTTACTAATGATAAAGTTAAAGTATATTTAACTAATCAAGATAATATAGAAATAGTAAGTCCTATTAGTATAAGTCAACTAGAAGTAGATGCTAATAAAAATAATTATAAAAAATTATATAATAAACAAATAAATCAAGGAGAAAAACATTTATATAGATTAAGAACATGGATAGATGATACAAAAGATTTATATACATCAACATCAAATGATGGAAATCATACTTTAGAAATGAAAGATGTTATATATAAATTTAAAGTAAATGTATATACTGTAGTGAATAACGAAGAAACAATTATAACAGGAGCAGATACTTTAATAGCATTAACAGATAATAAAGATAACAGTGGACTATATACCATAACACATGAAGCTGATAGTACACTTCAAATAGGAACAAATGAAAGTATAACAGAATATAGATATCGTGGAGCAAGTCCGAAAAATTATGTAACATTTAATAATGAAGTATGGCGAATAATAGGAGTATTTCCTGTTGATGATGGAACAGGGAAAATAGAAAATAGAATTAAATTAATAAGAAATGCAAGTGTAGGAACACAATTTTGGAATTCAACTCAAGTATCATCAACATCAAGCTATAATAACTGGACAAGAGCAACACTTAAAACCTATCTTAATACAACATATTATAATACATTATCAAATATTGATGAACAAAGTATGATAGGTAATGCTAAATACTATTTAGGGGGTTATACCCAATCAACTGGTATATCTAAAGATATGATGTATCAATACGAAAGGAAAATAAGCGGTAGTAATACATATTATTATGGAACAAATTCAAATAGTTGGACAGGAAAAATAGGGCTTATGTACATAAGTGATTATGGTTATTCAGCAAGTGATACTTGCACATCTAATTTATCAAGTTATAATGATGAAACATGTACAAGTAATAATTGGCTATATAATATCAAAAAAAATGAATGGTTACTTCCTCAACGTAGCAATTATAGTGGCGATGTTTTCAATATTGATGCTGATGGACTTGTTGGCTTTAATAGTGCCAGTAATAATAATTATGCTGTTCGTCCAACATTATATCTAAAGTATAATGTCCAAATATCAAGTGGAGATGGCACAAGCTCTAATCCATATAAATTTACACTTGATAAGAACGAAGATAATAGTAATGCAAATAAACCTGTTTTAGCATCAAATATGATACCAGTATATTATGATGAAACATCAAGCTCATGGAAAAAAGCAGATATAAATAATAAAACTATGGAAAATAGATGGTACAATTATGATAATCAGATTTGGGCGAATGCAGTTACTATAACAAGTGATAGATTAGAAACATATAAAAATGAAAATCCAGGAACTGTTATACCAATGGATGATATAACAACAATGTGGGTATGGATACCAAGATTTAATGCAGTAACACCAAGTAATTATAATGGTGGAACAGTGGCATTGCCTAACGCAATAGATGTAACATTTGTAAAAGAAAATGAAACATCAATAGATGCATTTACCTTTGGGGATAAAGAGCTAAGTGGTTTTTGGTATGGTAAGTTTGAAACGAGTACAACTGATGGTAAATTAGGTTGCACAACTACAACATGTAGTAATGCTAATAATATACTAATAAAACCAAACTTAGTAAGTGTAACGGTAAATAATGTAAGTAGTTACTTTTATGCAGGAAGAAGTATGGAACAAGCTAATAATAGTTTTGGGTTTGTAAGTAGTGAAGTAGATACTCATATGAGTAAAAATAATGAATGGGGAGCAGTAGCATATTTAACACAAAGTATATATGGAAGATGTGCTGATAGTACGACATGTATTGATATAGGGATAAACAATAATAGTTCATATAAAACAGGGTATGGAGCTCCTGCAGGAAGTTCTAGTTCTGCAACAAACGGAGCATATAATACAACACTAGGAAAAGCTGCTTCAACAACTAATAATATATATGGTATATATGACATGAGTGGTGGTCGTGGCGAATATGTTATGGGTGTTTATAATAATTCAAAAAGTGCCTCAGGATTTAACGATTTACCAGATAAAAAATATTATAATAATTATACAACAACCGAATATCAAGGCCATGCATTATATGCAACAAAAGGATGGTATTATGATGGTAATGATGTTCTTGACACAAGTAAGTCGTGGTATGTTCGTGGTGGAGAATATAATAGTAGATTATCTGCTGGAGTGTTTTATTATTTCACATATTATGGCAGTAATGTATATTATACCGTACGCTATGTAATAACAAATGAATAATTTAAATATATAAAATACAAAAAGAACTCATTTATTTTGAGTTCTTTTCGTTTAATAAAAATGATAAATTCGATATCAACATCATTTATTATTGACATCTAATTTATTATATGATATTAAGAATAAAGAGTGAATAATATTTTTACCTTTTTTGTAAAATATAAGTGAAATATGTAGACATTTTAATATTTTTAGAGTAAAATGTAATGTCGTATTGTTAATAATGGGAGGAGTTATATGATAAAATTACTTAAGAATCTAAGAAAAAAAGAAATACTTTTAATATTAATATCATGTGTATTTATTTTTATATCTGTTGATTTAGAATTAAAAATGCCTGATTATATGGCTACGATAACAAAGCTAGTTCAAACTGAAGGAAGTAAGATGAAAGATATTATAACTAATGGTGGTTATATGTTACTTTGTGCTTTAGGAAGTTTAATTTGTTCTATAGTTGTAGGATTTTTAATATCTTATATAGCAAGTAAATTTTCTATGAATATTAGAAGTAAATTATTCAATACAGTTGAAGATTTGGACATGGAAGAAATTAAAGAATTTAGTCCAAGTAGTTTAATTACAAGAACTACAAATGATGTATCTCAAATAGAAATGTTGCTTGGGATGGGATTACAACTTTTAATTAAAGCACCAATTACGGCAGTTTGGGCTGTAACAAAAATTTTAAATAAAAATATGTCCTGGAGTATTATAACAGCAGTTTCTTTAGCTATTCTTCTTGTTACACTTATTATTATAAGTTTAATTGTTGTTCCTAAGTTTAAAATCGTTCAAAAGCTTATTGATAAATTAAATAATGTAACTCGTGAAAACTTAACTGGTATAAGAGTAGTAAGGGCTTTTAATGCTGAAAATTATCAAGAAAATAAATTTAACGAAGTAAATACTTCTCTTACAAAACAACAAATGTTTAATCAAAAAACTTTTGCAATTATGTCCCCAATGATGTATTTAGTTATGTATTTTTTAACTCTTTCTATTTATTTTGTAGGAGCATATTTAATAAATGATGCTTCATTTTCTTCAAAAATAGGATTATTTGGAGATATGATTGTCTTTTCAAGTTATGCTATGCAAGTAATAATGTCATTTTTAATGCTTGCTATGATTTTTATGATGCTTCCTCGAGCACAAGTATCTGCTAAAAGAATAAATGAAGTATTAGATAAAAAAGTTAAATTAAAAGAGGGTAATATAACTTCATCTAAAGAAACAGGAACAATAACTTTTAAAAACGTTTCATTTAAATATCCAAAAGCCGAAGAATATGTATTAAAAGATATTTCATTTGATATTAAAAAAGGTGAAACAGTTGCTTTTATTGGATCAACTGGAAGTGGTAAATCAACTTTAATTAATCTTATTCCAAGATTTTATGATGTAACTGAGGGTGAAATTTTAGTAGATAATATTAATGTAAAAGAATATAAAGAAGAAGTATTAAATGATAAAATTGGTTATATTCCTCAAAAAGCAGTTATTTTTTCAGGTACAATTAATTCTAATATAGGGTTTGGAAAAGTAAATGGTAAAAAAGTGTCTTTAAAAAAGATAAAAGAATCAGCAAATGTAGCTCAAGCAAGTGAATTTATTGAAAAATTAGATAAAAAATATGATTCTTTAGTAGCTAGATCTGGAACTAATCTTTCCGGAGGACAAAAACAAAGAATAGCTATAGCAAGAGCTATTGCAAGAAATCCTGAAATATATATATTTGATGATTCATTTAGTGCTCTTGATTATAAAACAGATTATACATTAAGAAAAGAACTTAAAAAATATACTAAATCTGCGACAATATTAATCGTAGCACAAAGAATAGGCACAATAATTAATGCTGATAAAATAATAGTGTTAGATAATGGTAATTGTGTCGGAATAGGTACACATAAAGAACTATTAAAAACATGTGATGTTTATAAGGAAATAGCTCTTTCACAATTAAAGGAGGATGAGTTAAATGCATAATGAAAATAATAAAAATTTAAAACCTAAAAATTTAAAAAAATCTCTTTCTCGTTTGATAAAAGAACTTAATAAATATAAAATATTAATTATTATTTCTTTATTACTCGCAGTAGTAGGTTCTATCTTATCAATTATAACTCCTAATAAATTATCAAAACTAACTGATGAAATAACAAATGGATTAATAATTAATAAAGATAATTTTAAAACTTTGAATGAACAAATATATTTTAATTATACAAATAATAATCTAAAAGAAATAGAAATAGATAATATAAAAATATCTATAAATGATCAATTAGAATATTTAAATATAGCTAAAGATATAAAACAAGATGATATAAGTGATTTATACTCAAAACTGGATTTGATGCCTGAAACAATAAAAGAAATTGTTAAACCAAAGATGAATTTAGATAAAATTAAAGTTATAAGTATATTTTTAGCAATAATATATATTTTAAGTGCTTTATTTACATATATTGAATCTATTAGTATGACTGTTGTAGCCAATAAGTTTGCTAAAAGTCTAAGAGAAAAAATATCTATAAAAATTAATAAACTTCCGCTAAAATATTTTGATAAAAATAAAATTGGAGATGTTTTATCAAGGGTTACAAATGATGTTGATACTGTTTCACAAACATTAAATAATTCTTTAGCAAGTTTTGTAAGTGCTTTAACATTATTTATTGGTACAATTATAATGATGTTTGTAACAAACTCTTTAATGGCAATAACAGCGATTATATCTAGTTTATTTGGTTTTATATTTATGTTTATTGTTTTATCTAAAAGTCAAAAATATTTTAATGAAAGGCAAAAAGAACTTGGTAATTTAAATGCTAATATTGAAGAAATTTATTCTAATATTGCTGTTGTAAAAAAATATAACGCTAAAGAAGAAACAAGAGCTAATTTTAATAAAATAAACGATAAATTATTTGACTCTACAAGAAAAAGTGGTTTTTTATCAGGACTTATGCCTCCAATGATGATGTTTGTAGGTAACTTTGGTTATGTATGTGTTTGTATTGTCGGTGCGTTACTTGTAATTAATAACAAAATAAGTTTTGGTGTAATCGTAGCATTTATTTCATATGTTAGATTATTTACATCTCCTCTTAGTCAAATAGCACAAACAATGTCTTCTTTCCAACAAACTGCTGCTGCTAGTGAAAGAGTATTTGAACTTCTTGATGAAGAAGAAATGGAAAAAGAAACAAATAAAAAAATTCTTGAAAAAGAAAAAATTATAGGAAAATTAGAATTTAATGATGTGTGTTTTACATATGATGGTAATAATACTCCTACAATAAAAGATTTTTCAGTTAAAATAAAACCAGGTCAAAAAGTGGCTTTAGTTGGACCAACAGGAAGTGGTAAAACAACAATGGTTAATTTACTTATGAAATTTTATGATATAAATTCTGGTGATATAAAAATTGATGATATTAAAATAAAAGATTTAAAAAGAGAAAATGTTCATGATTTATTTACAATGGTTCTTCAAGATACTTGGTTATTTGAGGGAACTATAAAAGAAAATATCATATATAATAGAAAAAATATAACTTTAGAAGAAGTAAAAAAAGCTTGTAAAATCGTAGGAATGGATCACTTTATAAAAACACTTCCTAATGGATATGATAGTTATTTAAATGAAGAAACAAATGTAAGCGAAGGTCAAAGACAACTTCTAACTATTGCAAGAGCACTTATAAAAGAAACACCTTTTTTAATCCTAGATGAAGCAACATCAAACGTTGATACAAGAACAGAAGAGTTAATAAGTAAAGCAATGGATGTTTTAACAAAAGGAAAAACTTCATTTATAATAGCACATAGATTATCAACAATTAAAAATGCCGATCTTATAATTGTAATGAAGGATGGAGAAATACTTGAAAAAGGTAAACATGATGAACTTTTAAAACAAAATGGTTTTTATGCAGAACTTTATAATTCACAATTTAAATTATAGCCAAATTGTAAAATAAGCAAGGAATTTCCTTGCTTTTAAATATCTATTTTGTTATAATAAAAGCCATTAAAAGGAAAGTGAAGTTTATGAAAGAATTAATTATTGATAAACAAACAATAAATTTATATCCAAGATTAACAACTAAAAAAACTTCTTCAGGTATTGTTTTTATATATAATTCTAATGAGTTATTAAAAATAAGTAGAAAATATACATGTCTTTTAGGACTTGAAAAAGAAGAAGATATTCCTGATTATACCAAAAAATATTTAGAAAGTTTATGCTTACAAAAAGAAAAATTTATTGAATTAGAAAAAAGAAGTAAAAATATTAAAAATACAGACTTTCCTTTAGGAATAGTAAAATATAATAATATAATAATAGGTACAATACTTAAATATATAAAAAATTCATGTGATATAGAAACCTTTTTAATAAATAATCCTAATGAATTTTATAATATAATGGTAAAATTACTAGATAATATTTATGAATTACTTAACGAATATATATATCCAACAGATATATATTCAAATGTATTAATTGATAAAAAAAGTAATCCTAAATTAATTGATTTAGATGATAATTGGTTATTAATAAAAAATAAAAAAGATAAAAATTTGGAAAAGATAGTTTTAGAAAACTATAAAATATTTATAAAAGATTTTGCTTATCACTTTAACTTTTTACAAGAAATAAGAGAGAATTTAGATGAAACCCCTAATAATTATATTAGTTTGAATGAAACATTAAAACAAGTAGAAAAAATAAGAAAAAACAGTATTTAATTACTGTTTTAATTTTCTAATTTAGCTTGGATAACAAGTCTATTATTACTATTTAAATAGCAAGTAGATAAGGTAAGTATTTTATCACTTTCATTAACTTCAGTATTAAAATTATTAATACTTTTACTTAAAGAATTATTTATATATTCATTAAACTCTTGACTGGTAAATGATGTTTTTAAATATGAATCAGTTTTTTTAGTTGTATATATAGAAAATATTTTATATTTATAATTATCTTTTGGAGTTTTAAGTTCAATAATTAAATTATCTTTATTTTCATACCAAGACTTTTCTAAAGCATTTTTTAAACTACTAAACATTAAATCATTTTTATAAGTATGACCATATATAATTATATTTTTACTTAGATTATCTAAATTATTACGATAATCAACATATACCCAACCAAATGTACTATATTTTTTATCAAAATTATGATTTAAATAAAATTTATTATCTGTTGTTTTAACAATTGGTAAATCAACTTTAGTATTATTTACCTTTAACCATCCAACAGTATCAGGATTAGTTTTTAAAAGTTCTGTAAAGTCATATAAATCTTTTTTAATCTCTTCTTTTTCGATTAAAATAGGTTTTCTATTTAATAAACTTTTTTCATATTCACTTGTTTTTTTTATTTCATCTTTATAATCGTTTATACTTTTTATTCCAATACCTGCACCAATTAAGGTTATTATTGTTATTATATTTACTAAAATAATTAGGTATTTATTTTTCTTTTTTCTTTTAAGTTTATTTTTTTCATAACTATTTTTTAAAAAAGAATTTAAATCATCAAAACCTTTATCCATAAAATCACCCTTTATTCTAACAATAGTATACGATAAAATAAATTATTTGTCTATATAGAATTTATGTAAATGTATATGTAAACATGTCTGTAAAACGTGTAAATTATATTAGTTTTATAGTAAAATATAAGTGAAGATAAAGGAGATGAGTTTATGAATTATTATAATAATATTGATATAAATTTATATAATAAACAAGTTTCCATTATAATTACAAGATTTAAAAATAGATTACTTGAAGATATTGAATTTAATGCTTTATTTTCTAATAAAAACTATGAAAAAGAAGTAAATGATCTTACTTTAAATATTAAAAATATTATCACTATAGTAGAAGAAAAAACTAATTACAATATAACTTATTTAAGTGATGAATTAGATAAATTACTTTCAAATTCACTTCTTAGTATGAAAGAGTATAATGCTTCGATAAATAAATATAAAACAAAAATAAATGATATAAAAAAAATAAACACATTTGAAATAAATAAAATAGATAAAAATATTGAATTATTTATTTATAAATTATCTATTATGTATAATTTAAAAAATAATGTTAATATATATAAAATACTTGTATCTATCTTAAATAGTTTAAAATTAGAATTAATTAATAGTTATAAGACTATTTTAAATGAAAAATTAGATAATATCTTATTAAATATAAATATGTATTTAAAAGATATGTTAAAAGATATTGAAGAGGAATTAGAAAAAGAAAAATTACTTAATTTAAAGAAAATAAAAGATGAATATAATGATAATAATGTTTTAATTGTTAATAAATATTTAAATAATAATTGTCTTTTAATAAAAGAAGTATTAGATGTTTTTAATAAAAATTTATTAGAATATTTATCAGTTAAATCTAATATTAGTAGAAATGAAAAATTAAAAGAATTAAATAATTATATGGTTATGTATAATAATACTTTATTTTCTAAGATTTTATCTATATTTAAAGAGTCAAATGAAATATTAAATAGTGATATAAAAGAAGTGGAAAATAAGCTTAAAATATATAATAATAATATATTAGAAATAAATAAAAATGATTATAGTTTTGAAAAAGTATTATTAAATTATTATAAAAATATAACAAATAATTTAGTAAAGAAAAAAGAAGATAAGATTATTTCTTTAATAAAAGAAACTGATAAAAATTTAAGTAATATTATTAAATTAAGTGTTATTGATGTTTTTAAAGATAACTATAATGATTTAACAAAGAAGGTATATTTAAATAAAATGGATAATCTTAATTAATAAAAATTAATAATTATATTTGATATTTTTATTAATTTTTTGTATGATAATATATATGAAAGGAATGAAGTTTATGTATGATAAAGAAAATGGGGCAGGACCACTTGCTGTAATTATATTTTTAGTAGCATTTTTTCTTATTGGTTTAGCAGCATTATTTAGTTTTATTATAACTAATAAAACTTATGAATATAAAATAAATAATAAAAATTATGTTGTATATGGAGATGTTTTAAAATTAGAAGAAATGTTATTAAAAGATGACGTAAACAAACTTATTGAACTTGGAATGGAAGATTTTCAAGAAGTTAGTAATATAAAAGATAATAAAATATATTTAACTGTAGATAATAAAAATATTATAATTGAACTTAATAAAGATAATAAGATAATTAATGTCTATAATAAATCTAATAATCATCTTTATTATTCACAAGATGAAGATAAAGATTTATATTATTATAAGGATGATTCACTTAAAAAAGCTCATAATAAAAGTGAAGATATCATTAAACCTGATGAATCTGCCGTAGGTAAATCAAAAACTTTACTTGAAGGTAGTTGGACTGTTGGAAGTAATATTGAAGAAGGAATATATAATTTACATGCTTTAAGTGGTAATGGAAATTTATATATTAAAACAGATAAAAATCGTTTAAAAGTAAATATTCTTATGGGTGTTGGTAATCAATATAATACAAAAAATAACGTTTATTTAAAAGACTATAATAATGTTACTTTAGAAAAAGGGGATATTATTACAATAGGAAAAGATATGAAAATTAAATTTAATGCAATAAAATAACCAATTATTCGATTATAATTGGTTTTTCTAATTCTTTTTTTATTAAAGTATCATCATTTACTAAAATACTATAAATACATGTTACTTTATATTCAATATTTAAAATCTTGTCATTCATATTTTTATAACTTGTAATAAGAGGTATATTTATATCTTTTTTAATCTTTTTTAAATAAGTTTTTCCTTTAGAATTAAAACCTAATACTTTTATATAAGTTATATCAATATCTTTAGCATCTTCTTTAGTAAAAGAAGTTAAAATATGAATAAGCATTCTATTTAATTTATTATAAGTATATCTTTTTGTTTTGATATTAAATATAAAATCTTCAAGAGTTTTAGATTTATTTATATAATTAATAATTCTATTTTCTATTCCTTCATCTACAGTTTGATATGTATTTAAAATATTTTTATCAGCATTAATTTTATATTTCAAAAATTTAAAAATATCAATATTTTTATAAATATATTTATATGTATCGTTAGGTACATATTTTTTAATTGATTTATTATTTTTAATTAAATTTCTAATAGAAGTAGCACTTATTATATTAGATTTTATATTTATATCATGATAGTTATTTGTTCTTTTTATACTAATTGGAGTTATATTATAATTATTTTTTATAATTTGCTTTATATATGATATAGCAAGTAAATCGTTAGGAGTAGATACTTCATTACTTAATGCTTTTGACATAGCGGTAGGATAGTTATATCCTTCATCTAAATACTTTTTTACTTTCTTATCATATAATTTGTTATTTAATTGTTCTTTAGCTAAATTATATAGTAATTTTATATCATTTGATTCACTACCAAATACTATTTTATCTACATTTAAATAGTGTAATATTTTTAATGCACCATAACTAAATATATCAGCACTTTGACTAGAAAAAACAAAAGGAAGCTCAATAACTATATCAATATTATTTTCTAAACATATTTTAGTTTTATCCCATTTATTTAAAATAGATACTTCTCCTCTTTGAAGAAAAGAAGTTGATATTACTGCTACTATAATACTATCAGGATACATTCTTTTTATTTCTTTAATATGATATAAATGTCCATTATGAAATGGATTATACTCTGCAATTACTCCAATTACATCCATAAGATCACCTCTTTGTTCTTTTATATAATACCATAGAATTAAAATAAAATAAACTTGAATATAATGAATATTTACAAACAATATTCCTGAACTATGTAATAATTTAAATATTAAAAATAAAAAAATTAATATGATTAAAAAATTAGCTAAATCATTATTTACAAAATATAAAACAAAAAGTGTTTTTTATAATGACAATAATAAAATGATATATCATTTTGAGTTTGATGTAGTTAGTATGTTAAATGGAAAAAACTATTACAGAGTGCAAAAACTAAAATTAATAGATAAAAAAACAAATTCTTCCACTGGGAGTACTAATAATTAATACCGTACCAGTTTACAAAAAATCTGCTTTCTAATGAAATTATAATAGTTTTTAAGTAATATGTCAAAAAAACTTCATTTTTAATGTAATATTTGATAAAATAATATATGTAATAAGTAAGGTGTTTATATGGAAGATAAAAGAAATTATTTGTTTTATAATTATATTAAAGATTATATTGATTATACTAAATATGAGAGAAAATTAAGTAAAGAAACAAGTAAAAATTATGAGTATGATTTAATACATTTTAATACATTTTTAGAAAAAAATAAATATAATTTAAATGATATAACTAGTATTAATCAAAAAATAATTGAAGATTACCTTAGTTATTTAAATATTAATAAAGATAGTAGAACTATTGCTAGAAACATTACTTCTTTAAATAATTTTTTTAAATACTTAATGATTGAAAAAATTATTGAAGCTAACCCATGTGAATTTATTGATAGACCTAAACTTAGTAAAAAATTACCAAATGTATTAAGCGTTGAAGAAGTAGATAAACTTTTAGATATAAAACTTAATACAAGATTTGACTATCGTAATAAAGCTATGTTAGAATTATTATATAGCAGTGGTCTTAGAATAAGTGAACTTGTTAATTTAACAACAAGGGATATTGATTTTACTAATTCAATTGTTAGATGTTTTGGCAAAGGTAATAAAGAAAGAATAGTACCTATTAGTGAATATTCACTTTATTACATTAAATTATACTATGACATGAGAGATACGTTTTTTAAAGGTAAGATAAATGACTATTTATTTTTAAATAATCATGGTAAAGAACTTACTAGACAAGGTTTTAATAAAATTCTTAATAAAATACTTGAAGAAAAAAACATAAAAAAAGAGGTAACACCACATACACTTAGGCATTCTTTTGCAACACATATGTTAAATGGTGGAGCTGATTTAAGAAGTATACAGATTTTATTAGGTCATAGTGATATTTCAACTACCAAAATATATACACATATCAGTAGAGAAAAAATTAAAAATGATTATGAAATGTATCATCCAAGAAGTAAGGAGGAATAATATATGAAATTTAATAGAGTATTTTTAATTGTTTTAGATTCTTTAGGAGTAGGGGAAGCATCTGATGCTTTAAAATATGATGATGTTGGAAGTAATACTTTAGGGCATATTAATGATGCTAGAAATTTATTTATACCAAATTTAGAAAAATTAGGGTTTTTAGATACTTTAAAGTTAAGTAATAAAAAAAATGTTGATGCTTACTATACGATAGCAAGTACTACAAATCCTGGGAAAGATACTTTAAACGGTCATTATGAAATGATGGGAATAAAAATTACTGAACCATTTAAATATTTTTATAAAGAAGGATTTCCTAAAGAATTAATAAATGAAATAGAAAGGCAAACAAAAAGGAAAGTTATTGGTAATATCGCAGCAAGTGGTACTGAAATCATTCAAGAATTAGGAGAACAATCAATAATGGAAGGCAGTTTAATTGTATATACTTCTCACGACTCTGTTCTTCAAGTAGCAGCTCATGAAAAAGTAATTCCTGTTGATATTTTATATAAATATTGTGAAATAATAAGAAAAATAACAACAGATAATAAATGGAAAGTAGGAAGAGTAATTGCAAGGCCATTTGTAGGTAGAAGAAAAGGTGAGTTTAAAAGAACTACTGGTAGAAAAGATTTTTCTTTAAATCCTCCTTATAAATGCGTTTTAAATTACTTAGAAGAACATGATTTTAGCGTTATATCTATTGGAAAAATATATGATATATTTAATGGGGTAGGGATAACAAAAAAAATATCATCTGGTACTAATAAAGAAGGCATTGATAAAATTCTTGATATAATGGATAAAAAATTTACTGGTCTATGTTTTGCTAATCTTAATGATTTTGATTGTTTATATGGTCATAGAAGAGATGTAAATGGTTATGCTGATGCAATTGAAGCTTTAGATGTTGAAATACCTTTAATGTTAAATAAACTTAATCCAGACGATTTACTAATTATTACAGCCGACCATGGAAATGATCCAACATTTAAAGGAACAGACCATACAAGAGAATATGTACCCGTTATTGTTTATAGTAGTGTATTTAAAGAACCAAAACAACTTGATAAATTACCATCTTTAGCAGATATTGGAGCTACTATTGCAGAAAACTTTAATATAGAAAAACCAGTTATAGGAAATAGTTTTTTAAATAAACTTAAATAGGAGAGTAGAGTATGAAATATATAAAAATAATTAGTTTAATATTAATATCAATAATTATCGTAGGTTGTGGAAGAGATTTAAGTAATATAACAAGTAAAACATCTTATAAAATAAATGAAACAGCAAAAATTGATAAGTTAGAAATAACACTTACTAATTTTAAATATTTAGATAATGATATTGTAGAATTTACATTTAAAATAACTAATAATAGAGATAATTCTATTACATTAAATCCAGATAATAATTTTAAAATATATAATTCTACTAACGCTCAAATACCTAATATTTATTCTAATGATAGTAATATAATAAAATCTAAAGATACAATGAATTATACATTACAATATAATATTAAAAATAGAGAATTATATGAAATATTATTTTATTCAGGTATTGTAGAAAATAATATAAAGTTTACTGTTACTAATAATGATATAAAATAAAGAAAACGACTAAATAATGTCGTTTTCTTTATTCATTGATTCATTAGTTTCAATTTCTTTTTTTATTCTATTAATAATATAATCCTTTTCATTAGGATATTTTGTATAAAAAGTAATAAGTTTAATTTTTGCTGAGTTACATATTTTTTTAACCTTTAAATCTCTATCTTTTCTCTTTCTTTGATTATGTGTATTATCATTTAATTCAATTAATAAAAGAAGTTTACTATAATCTTTAGAAAAAATAGCAAAATCAATTATTCTATATAATTCACTACGATATTTTTGTTTTGATTTTTTATCTACAACACTAGATAAAACTAATTGAGGTACAATGTTATACTCTGTTTCTAAGTCTTTCATTCTATTATAAAACATAATTTCATAATCACTCATAATTGGTTTTTTTTCATATTTTATATCAGTAGTAGCTTTTTCTACATCTTCATCATCTTTAATACCAAAAAGCCATAAAATAAAATCTATAATTCTTTTTAACATAATAAAATACTCCTATTTGTCAATTTATAAATATATTTTACACCAATTATTAAATAATAGCAAATATTTAAAAAAAGATTTATTATTATACTATATTTTATTGTTTACACATTATTTGTAATTTTTTAAACCATTTATGGTTAATTTTGGAAATTTATGTTATATTAAAATTACAGTAAAGAAAGAGAGTAGGGATCATAATTATGAATGAATTTGCTGAATGTTCTTTAGCTAATGACTTTTGGTCTAGAAATTTCATGTGGTGATTATGTTGAATTGTATTTAATAATAATAATAATTTTATTATTTACTTTAATTTTTACAATTTTTGTTAAATTATTAAGTAATAAAAATAGTTGATAAACTTGTAAAGTTTATGTTATAGTGTAGGTGTTGGAAGTGATTTAGGTATTTAAATTACTGTAAAAGCGGATTTAATAAGAAGTTGACATAATATCAACATTATAATTATAAATAAATGTATTATACTTAAAATTCATACAAAAACGACTTAAATTAAGTCGTTTTCGCTTTTTTAATATATTTATACTAAAAATACTTTAAAACCGCTAAAAAGTGATTATTCAACCTTTCTTGTAATATCTTTTACTTGTATTTTTTCTTCTTCATTTTCAAAATAAATTTTGTAGCCACAATTATTTGCTATTTTTTCTATTGTATCAAAAGCAATTATTCTTTGGTTTTTTTCATATCTTGATAAATTTTGTTGACTGATATTTACTATTTTTCCTAATTGTTGTTGATTTAGTCCTTTTTTTATTCTCATATATTTTAACATTTTTCCTATCATTTTTACCACCTATATTTAATTTACCAAAATGGTGTAATATTGTCTTGACATACACCAACTTGGTGTGATATATTTTAATTACAGATATACCAAAATGGTGTATTTAGAAAGGAGACCATAAAAATGGAATTAAATATTATATTTTTAAGTGTACTAAAGTACAAAGACAAAGAAACAGGAAAGGAAAAAATAAGATTTTCTTATTTGCTAAATGACGAAAAAGCGAAAAGAAATGATAATACTTTAAAAGGTTTAAGTGAATTGTCATTTTACTCAGATAGCACATTGCCATTTGAAAAATTATCAGGTGATGATGCCTTACAACCTATGGTACTGATAGTAGAACAAAAACCTAGTGTTTCTAATCCGTTAAAACAAATATCGCAAGTAACTGCAATACAAACAAAAAATGAAATTATTAATTTATTTTAATATTTTATACAAAAATTTTGTTTGTGTTTTCGATAATAGTTTTAACAATTTGGAAGTAGGGGAGTTATACAAAGTAAATTCTTTACTTGTTGCAAAACTAGATATTAATCAAAAAACTAGTTTATTAAAAATAACAAAAAGAAAATTAAAAAGAATACCTTACAAAATAGGTAAATTTTTGATAAAACTTGGAGAGCGTCTTATATATAAAAAACCTAAGCAGAAATATGCGACTATTATAAAAGAACGTTATTCATGGTGGAATTAGTTTAAAACGTGATAAACGTTTTAATAAATAAAAAAAAAGAAAGGAGAAAAGGCCTATGCATTATATTTTAATGGGTGAAGGTGCCGCTGCGACTGGTATGGATAGTATAGTAACAAAACTTAATACAGGAATTAGTTCAAGTACTTTATTTGGTACAGTTGAATCTTTAATGCCTTGGGTAATTACTTTAGTTATTGCTTGTCTTGGTTTATATTTCTTACGTAAATTAATCAAGGGTGCGTCAAAAGGTAAAGTAAAATTTTAACATAGGTGGTGGAATATTCCACCACCTATATTTTTTGAAAGGAGAAATTGAATATGTTTGAAATCACAATACAATTATTTATTCAATTAATAGATATTTTCCCAGTTCTATTTTTACTATATATAATTTTTGATTTAATTGGTTCATTATTATTCAATAAAAATTGATATGATTTATGTACCTGATTTAACGAATTATAAGTGTTTCGTAGTGCGAAATGATAGCACTATAAGAGCATATAAACAGACGCCAAGAAATAATGCTGATATCGAATATAGAGACTATTTTTATACTGCTAATTATCTATACCAAGACGGAATACAAAATTTTAGTAGTTATTCAACAATACCTATTTGTTTAGATAATAAAAATTTAACAACAGATTTTCAATATCGAAATGATTATGCTGATATTTTGGTGATATTTTTAATATATTTTATATTTGGTTTTTACTTACCTATAAAAATTTTTTTACGTTTGTTTAAGAAAGGAAGATATTTATGAGTTTAGATGAAATAATTGAAAAAATTGATGAAATAATTGATGAAACAATAAAAAAAATTCAAGAATTAGATGATATTAATGAAAGTCTAATACTTTTTAAAAATTTTTGGGAGGAAAGCGAAAATGACGAAAAAAAGAAAAATAATAGTACTATTATTTAGTTTATTTTTATTTATTCCTACTTGTTTAGCTGCTTCTTCTGATTATGTAAGTGGAACTTATGCTTTATATACTTATGATTATAATATAGCAACAGGTCAGCATACGAACGCCACTTGGTCTAGTTATAAAAATGTAACTGAAACTACTACTTTTAGTACTTCAAAATCTATAGGACGTGGTGCTATTAGAATTTATGGTGGAAGTAATTATACTTATACCTCTAATTATACTTATGTATTTAAAATTAATTTAAAAATAGGAACTCAAAACGAAAATGTATGTGCTAATTTTTCAGTACCTGCTTTGATGTATAGTACATCTTCTTCAACAACTAATACTTCTTTTACTGAATTATCAAGCGATAAATATCAGTCAACTTGTACTTCTAAATCTGATAGTTCTTACAAAATACTTACAATAAAATTAATTTTTCAGCCTCCAGTTGATATTAGAGCGGTACAAGTAAGTTTTTTAAGAAGTGACCCAAAAATAGTATTAAATAGTTTTAAAGTAGATAATATAGAAATAAATTACGATAACAATGACGGCACTTTAGTTGCTGGAGCAGTTGAAGAACAAACAACAATAATAGAAAATAAAACTACTGATATTATAAACAAACAAGAAGAATTAAAAAATTCAATAAATGACGATAAAACCGATGAAGCAACTTCAAAAGCAGGAGAATTTTTTAGTGGTTTTGAAACTGATACTTTTGGTTTGACTTCAATAATAACTGCACCTTTAAACTTAATCGGTTCTATTACTTCTAGTACTTGTAGTCCTTTGGGTTTAACTATTCCATTTATACAGAAAAATAATACGTTAAAACTACCTTGTCTTTCGAGCATTTATCAAGAACATTTTGGTACATTTTTAACTATTTATCAAACTATAACTTTTGGAATAGTAGCCTATTGGGTTTGTGTAAGAATTTTTGCTCTTGTGAAAGATTTTAAAAACCCAGACCACGACGAAATTGAGGTGTTAGACTTATGATTAATAAAATTTTAATGGGAATTATTAAACTAATAACAGGTTTAGTAACTCTAATATTAAGTCCAATAGATAATTTAATACAAAGCGCTCTTCCTGATTTATCAAGTGCGTTAACTGGTGTGGGGAATTTCTTAAATCTTATTTCTAATTCACTAGGGTGGGGAATAAGTGCGTTAGGACTATCAAATGAAACTTTAAGTTTAATTGTAATGTATTTTACATTTAAACTAACTGCCCCAATGATGTTTTATATGATAAAGTTAGCACTTACTTGGTATAACAAAATAAAGCCGTAGTGCGCGATATACTCGCGCATAGGCGCAAAGAAAGGAGAAAAAATTATGAATTTACGTATTATTTTTTTCATCGTTTTAATAGTAGTTTTATTAATCAGATTTAGAAAAACTAAAATCAAGTGGCGTACTTTTTTTCGTAAAGGTTTTGCACCAAAACGTGGAAAATTTGGCGTCTACTGCTATTGTGGCAAACAGGGTAGCGGGAAAACTTATTCCGCCGTCGAATTTATTTTGAAGAACTCTCACATTCCAATTTATTCTAACGTTTCTACTATCAAAGGGGTGGACTACGAATATTTTAGCGGTTTTGACAACTTGCTACAACTCCGCGATAAAACCGATTGCATAATTTTTTACGACGAAATTTTTACGGCGCTTACAAAATCTTCAAAAATGACAAAAGAAGTTCTTGATTTTCTTTCTCAAATGAGAAAAAGAAGAATTATTTTTATAACAACAGCGCAAGAGTGGTTGGAAATTAATATAACATTGAGAAGGTATTGCAGATTTCAGATAGAGTGTAAAATGCTTAATATTCTTGGTCTAGGTTTATTGATAAAACGAATGTATGACGCTGAACAATTAAAGTGGGACAATTTGGAAAATGAATATATAGCGCCACTTGTTGAAACTACTATATCAAAATGCAACGTTTGTGTAGCAAATAGTTACGATACTTTCGAACAAATAAAAACTTAAAACGCTTAAAAAAATTTATATATTTATATTAAATTTTTTAAGTGTAACGCCCAGCGGCGAAGAGCGTAAAGAAGTTGGGCTCTTACTTGACTAAAGCCCAACTTAACCGAATTTAAGGAGAAAATTATATGAAAACTAATCGTTATTTAGATAAAAAAACGCATATAAATTTGCATGAATATAATACAACTAAAACGACCTTTAAAAATGGAACTGAAAAATATATAAAAACTTCGTTTTCGAATTTTAAAGGAAAATCAGAAATTTACAAGCATGACGGAAGTATGACAAGCGAACAATTAGAAGAAAAAACAAGAAAATATTTAAAAAAAGTAAAAAATAATATAATAAATTTAGCATTTAATTATAATAAATGGGAATATTTTATAACATTAACGTTTGATTTTAGGGAAGTAGGGGAGTATTCCCACGAAAAAGCAATAAAAATGCTAACTAAATTTATAGATAATCAAAAACACCAAAATAAAAATATGACGTATTTGTTAGTGCCAGAATTTCATAAGTCGGGGAGATTACATTTTCATGGACTTGTTGCAAATGTGCCAAACTGGAAATTAAAAGAAGCAAGAAACCCAAAAACAAATAGACTTATAAAAGAAAATGGTTTACAGATTTATAATTTAGAAAATTATAAAATAGGGTATACAACAATTTCAAAAATACAAAATCAAGAAAAAGTATCAAACTATATTAGCAAATACGCCACTAAGGAGTTAATCACATTAAAAAACAAAAAACGTTACTGGTATTCAAGAAATTTAGAAAAACCTAAAATTGATTATTTATTTTTAGAAGAAAATTTGGTAGAATATTTAGTAGAAGATAAGAACATAACTTATGTAAAAACAATAGAGAAAGAGAATTGTAAATTTGAAATAATTAAAACACAAGTTGACATAATATCAATTATACGAATTAATATATAATGCAATAAAAACAATATAAAATAGATAAAAATATACATATTTATATTGTTTTTTAATTTATTTACTTATTGTAATTTAATTTGAGATGGACAACTTATCGTCTTTTTTAATCTCGATTGAATCTACAGAAGATTCTTTATTTAATATTTCATTAATTAAAGGTAATATTCCTTTATTGTCTTCGTTATGAATAAAAAATTGGTAAATATTAGGCAGGGGACTTGCTCCAAGTAAAATTGGTCCGTCATTTGTTATAGCAATATCCCAGCTAACATATCTTACGGTTTTAATTATTTTAGAAAGATCTTTTACTAATGATTTAACTTCATTTATATATGGTAATTTAATATTATTTATTTTTTCTTTTGTTATGGGATGAAAATAATAATTATTTAACCCCCTATCACAAAATGGATGTAGTGAAGTACCTGTTTCAATATCTATTTTATTAGTCATTCCTCCCCTTTTTAATGAATCTACAATAGAGTTATTGCCAAGATTTAAATTCATGGAAATAATATATGTTATATCATTATATAATAATGTAATTACAGTTACTCTATTTATACTTTTATTATATAATTTATTTAAATAATCGTGTTGTTTTATAACTTCTTCAATTAAAAGTAAATCTTTATCTTTTAAATAATTATATAAATTTTTAATATCATACTCCCCTACTTTTATTTTTTCTATTTTTTTACCATTAGTATTATTATTAGGTTTAGCTATTATATAATCCATATTTTTTATAAAACTTTCAAATTCATTATAATTTTTTCTATTAATAAACATCCATTTTCTTTTTAAATAATCATTAAAAACATCATTAAATTCATTTTTATATAAAAAGATATGTAACTGACTATTATTGTTTAATTTGTTTGCTAGAACAAGGTTTTTACCACTTGTAAGAAGCGTTTTTCTTTCTTTATTATTAAGTAAATACATACTAAACATTTTATAATCATTTAAATTAGCTTTATATTTTATTTTACAAATAAATATATCAATTAATAAATATAATTTACCTATATAATACTTATTATTAATATAACTTATAACATTATTTAATCTTTTATAATTTTTTTTAATATTATTCATATACATATCCCCTATTCTTTATTTAAAGATATACTAAACGAATAATATAATTTGTCGTTTTATATTATAAAATAAAAAATACAGAAATTTATTTTCTGTATTAAAATTTTCTTGACATAATTTCTGCAATCTTTTCAAATACTTCTTTAGCATTATTTTCATTAATTGAAGTATATCCAAGTTCATTTAAAGCTTGTGTTTTAAATGAATTTAATTCTTGTGTTCTACCTAATTTTTCTTCTTTTTTACTTGCTATTTCTTGTTCGAACATTTTATGTGTTTCAATTACTTTACTACGAGATGCTCTACCATTTGAATAAAGATTCATTGCAGAATATAATATACCTTCAAAAGTATATTGCTTATCTTCATTATATATATATTCAAGTGGATCAACTAAACAATTAGATTTAGCCATATATGCTAAGAAATACTTTAATTCTTCAAGTTGATCCATAGTTTGTAGGAAATAAAATAAATATTTTAAAGTATCATAACCATTTTCTTTATCATCTTCTAGTTTTTCTTTTAAAATTCCAATAATATCTGATAATAAAGTTTGTTCTTTTTTATTTAGACCACTTAAATTATTTAAATCTTTATTTAATATATTATTATCTTCATCTAATTTAGCTTCGATTTGTTCTATAAAAGTTTTATCTACTTTAATTTTTTTAAGATCGCTTTCTTTATCTACTCCAAATAAACTAAGTAATTTGTTTAATTTATCTTTTGGAAGTTCATCAAGTGATTTTAAACTTAAATAATTATATAACATTTGTCTTGATACTCCCAAATATTTAGCAACATTTACTTTAGACAAACCACATTCATTTATAAGTCTATTAATTTCATTCATAATATAATTCCTCCTAGTACTATCTAATATAATTGTACCATTTATGTAAATAATGTCAAGTAATAAGTAAACTAATGATTTGATTTTTCGTTTGTTTTAGGGCTTTCAAACTCTTTTAAAGTATAGTTATAAGCATCTAAAGACTCTTCTTCAAAATCTAATTTATCATCTTGATTTAATATTTTCATTAAATATTTAGTAAAATATGGATTAATAACAGTTAATGGTCCAAGTAAATATGTTCCATAAAAATTATTTTTCTTTAATCCTTCAAAAGAATCTTCAAAGTTATTACCAAGACCTTTTATTTTAGTAATAAATTTATCTTTTTCATCTATTCCATAAATAAGTGAAAATTGACTTTTATGTCCTATTATTTTTATGTTATTAAATTCTCCAAGAAACAAATAATTATATCTTTTTTCCATTGTTCTTTTAGCATAATAATCAAATATATTTAAGCAAGGAATAGTTTTATTTTGACTAACATCTATTATTTCTTTTCCAAATATTTCAAAAGCATTTCCTGTAGCTAAAATAACTTTATTTTTATCTATAAGTTCTTTTAATCTATTTTTATATGGTAAAAGCTTATTTATTATTAATTCTTGTTGTTTTTCACTACTACTACCAAGATAAATTAAATCTATATCTTCTTCGATAAAATGAGGTGTTTCATTAAGAGTAGTTTCATAAATAGTAGCATTCTTAAAACATTTTTCTAAATATATATGATTATAATAATCACCGTATAAATTACATACTTCTTTATATAATATTTCTATTTTCATATATTCTCCTTTTTTATTTTTTCTACTATTTTTTCATTCATTTTAATTCCACCAGTTATATAGTATACTTCATTTAATATAAATATTTTATCTATATCTTTAGTAGTAACAAAGTTAATTGCATCTGTTTCTTTTTCGCAAGTAAATATTTTTTCTTTATCTATACCAGCAAGTAAAAGTCTAAGTTTATAATCTTTATTTCTTACTCCCCCAACAATTATTCTTTTAATATTTGGTTTATTTAATAATTCAAAATCAGTATCATATATCCATGTAATGGCTTCACTATTGTTTTTATTGTCAAATTGATCATCAAGGAACAAGATTATTTCAATGTTTTCTTTTAAACTATTTAAATAATCAAAAACTCTTGATGTAGCAACTGCATTTAATCCTTTACATGCTAAATTAGTAACTTCGATACCATTAGCTATATTTGACATATATCTGTTTTTAGGTAATGTTATTTTACTCATAATTGATTTTATTTTGTATTCATCAATATTTAAAGTAAATAACATTGTAATAACAGCTAATTCATTATAACAATTAAAAATTGATTCATTAATCATATTAAAACTATAGGTATTATTTTTATTAGTAACATTTATTACTTTATTTGCAAAGTCTAAATTACCTAAAAAGGATGCTTTTTTACTTTCAAAACTACAATTAGGACAATGTAGTTTACCTATTTGATGATATCTTACATAATCATATTTTAAAACACTTAAACATTTAGGACAAATAATAAAATCGTTTATTAAATTATTTGATGTTTTTTTGTCTGTGTCTAATTTATCAATGCTAAAATATATACATTTATTATTATGCTTTTCTCCTAACATACTACTAAAAGGATCATCACTATTTAATATAAGTGTAATATCTTTATTTAAGCCTTTTTGTATTTTATCATAAATATAATCAGGGTTAGCATTTCTTTGCATTGAATCTCTAAACAAATTAGTTACAATTAAATATTTTAAACTAACAAGAGGTATTGTTTCATTACATGTCACTTCATCCATTTCAAGAAGAGCAATACAATTTTTCTTTTTATTAAAAATATTAACGCCTTCGATTAAACATCTTGCATATCCTCCCGGAGTATTAGCACCCCAGTCATTATATATAACTTTATAATCACATTTTTTTAATGCTTCTGCTAATAAATTGGTTGTTGTTGTTTTTCCATTTGTTCCTGTTATTCCTATTACAATATCAGGTTTATTTAATTTTTCTAAAAAATTAGGGCAAAGTTTGTATGCTAGAAACCCTGGTTTGTCATCTTTTTCTTTATGAAATAATTTTAATATAGCTAAATGTAATTTAGCAATAATTAACGCAATATAAAACATATTTTTAATTTTCCTTCCTTAATTTTAATTTATTTTTTAGTTTAATAAATACATCTTTACCAAAAACATCATAAATTAAACCATTTTTACAATTTATATATATATAAATTGATGCTCCTACTAACATATAAACTAACATTATTAAAATAGTTACGATAAAACTATAATTCCATTTAACAAATATATTTAAGATAATAAGAGGAATACTAAATGCTAAAGATGAAATAAATACTTTTTTTATTGAATTATTAAACTCTTTAAATGAAATATTATATTTCTGTTTAAGCATAATACATGCAAGAAATGTTGAAAATGAGAAACTAATAATTGAAGAAAAACTTGCACCCCAAACTGGGAATAAACCTAATTTATCAAAAATAATCATAAACGGTATATCCATAAATAGATTAAGAATAACCCCTAAAATTGTATTAACATATATTATTTTATATTCACTTATACCTATAAGAGCAGTATTTAAAACATTATTAAGATTAGCAAGTAAACTTGCAAAAATAACGACACTTAATATAAGCGGACCATATAAACTTTCACCATAAAATATTGTATACAATGGTTTAGCTAAAATTGATACTCCAATTGACAATGGTGTCATGATTACAAGAGCAGTAGTTAATATTTGATTTAGCTTATTAGAAACTTCTTTATAATTTTTATTTATATAAGAAGATACCATGTGAGGAATTGTATTAATACTTATTGCCATCCCGATAGCAGCTACAATCATACATATTTTTACACCCCATGTTGCTATAATACTACCCATAATTTCCGCATCACTTGTAGAGTATCCAAGTAAACTTGCTCCTCTAATTACAAGTATTTGATCGGTTGTATCATATAAACTTGCTACAATTGAAATAATAATTGATGGAATTGAATAAATAAATATTTTTTTTACTATTTCTTTTGATGATATAAAAATATTACTTTCATCTTTTTTTATAAAATCTTTTCTATTTTTTCTTATTTTAATATTTAAATATATTAAAGCTCCTAAGCCACCAATAAAAGCACCGGAAAGTGCTACCGCCACACCTGTTTTAATATCTTTATTAAAAACATTTATAGCAAGATAACTTCCAAGAAGAACAACAACTATTCTTAAGATTTGTTCTATTATTTGACTATTTGTCGAAGGAGAAATATATTTATGACCTTGTAAATATCCTCTTAAAATACTTACATAAGGTATTATAAGTAAGGAAAATGATATAGCTTTGATAACAAAACTAATTGAACTAATATCATTACCACCTTCTAATTTACCAATAAATAAAGTTGCTATTTCACTTGAAAAAAGATATACGATTAAAAATGTAATAAATCCTAAGATTAAAACAATAAATTTACTTAATTTAAATGCTTTTTCTTTAGCATCAAACATACCCTTTTCATTATATTCTCCTACTATTTTACTAATAGCAATAGGAAATCCTGTTATTGAAATTGTTAAAAATAAATTATATATATTATAAGCGTAACTATATAAACTGCCACCTTGTTCCCCTATTATTTTATAAAATGGAATTACATAAAGTGCTCCAAGAATCTTTATAAATATAATAGCAAAAGAAGCAATTAATGTTCCTTGCAAAAATGAATTTTTTTTCATAAATACCTTCCTTTATACTATTTAAGTATATCACATTAAAAATGTTATAACAATAAAAAGTATCATTTAAGACACTTTTAACCTTTATTTTAATTCTTTAATTATTTCCTTATATTTTTTCCAAGTTCCCACTTTATCTACAGCAAATTCAGGAAATTGCGGAAAATCATAAGAAGGATAATTATTTCCTTCAATTATTCCAGGCCCTTTTTCATTAACGAATACATCCCATCCTACAATACCAACTTCAGGAATAACTTTTGCTGCTTTTATAACCATGTTTACAGCATCAGTGACATGAGGAAGAGTTTGTCCTTTAAATTTAACATTAGTTGTTGGATGCTTTATTATTATATTCTCTTTACTTGATTTACCATTTGTTATAATTTTGCCAGTAGACATATCTACCATACAGCAAATTCCTCCATTATGATAGTTATCTCTAAAATCATTATTTCCTATTTTAAACATACAGTAAATAGGAAAAACTTTTTCATCTTTTATTACAGTTACTATTCTTAAACAATTAACTGATTCTGGATTAAACTTTGCATAAACTTTATTTTGCTTTATTAATTCTTCTAATAAATCAAGATTTTTATCATTTAAAATATCATTATACATATCTTTTAAAGTCTTATAGTTATTTTTATTAAGTTTTCTAATTCCTTTACCTGCTTCCATTGAATTTGGCTTAGCTATTATTTCTTCTTTATTTTTCATAAATTTAATAAAATCATCATAGTTGCTTTCTTTTAAAATTAATATATCCCTATTTAAAAACTCGGCAAATAATTTATCAAATTCACTTTTATTATCAAATATATTTGTATATTTTTTATCATTTAATAAAGAAATTAATTTCTTATTTCTACTTCTAGTAACCATTGTTTTTCTTTGTTCTTCATTTAAATTAATAAAGTCAAATAAATAATAATCATAATAACCACTACCATGTTTTATATATGAAAATAACATATCAAAAAAGATATATATTTTAGACTTATTATTTTTTTTACTTATTTCTTTTATTATATTATTTAATTTATCAAAATTTATATGTCTTAACATTCTTAATTTATATTTCATATTTTTTTCTCCTTATATATTTATTTATAAGATAATTATAACAAAATAAAAAATTATAGTAAATACCATAATTTTTCATCATTTTTTCTTACTTCTTTAATTATTCCTGAACCTATGCAACATCCATCTTCTAAATATAAAACACATAATTGTCCTGGAGTAACACTTTTAGCTTTTTCATATTTTACAAGTATTTCATCATCATTAATTCTTTCAAGTGTAACTTTAATATCTTCACTACGATATCTAAACTTAGCATAACAAGTTTTTGGAAGTTCATCATTTAAATTTAATGTATCGATAATACATGATGTTGAATATAAATATTTGTTATCTTCTTTTTCTGCCACATATAAAATATTTTTATCAATATTTTTACCTACAACAAATAATCTATCTTTAGTTCCTCCAACATCAAGTCCTCTTCTTTGTCCTATTGTGTAATACATAAGTCCAATATGTTCCCCTACTATTTCATTTGTTTCTATATTTATAATATTTCCTTTTTTATTAGGTAAATAATTTTCTAAAAATTCTCTAAAATGTCTTTCTCCAATAAAACATATTCCTGTTGAATCTTTCTTTTTTGCTGTTATTAAATTATATTTTTCTGCTATTTTTCTTACCTCAGGTTTTGTAAGTTCACCAATTGGAAACAATACATTTTCTAACTGTTTTTTTGTAAGTTGTGCTAAAAAATATGTCTGATCTTTATTTAAATCAAGTGCTTTATAAAGTTTATTATCAATTATTCTTGCATAATGACCTGTTGCAATATAATCTGCCCCAAGCTTTTTTGCTTCTTTAACAAATAAATCAAATTTTATATATTTATTACACATAACATCAGGATTAGGTGTTCTTCCTTTTTTTAATTCATCTAAAAAATATGTAAATACATAATCCCAATACTCTTTAACAAAATCAATTCGATATAATTTAATTCCTAATTTTTCACATACATTTAAAGCATCATTATAATCTTGTTCTTGAGGACATATATCATTATTTTTTAAGTTATCATTGCCAAGCACATCATTATTCATTAAACTATCCCAATTACGCATAAAAAGACCAATTACTTCATATCCTTGCTCTTTTAAACAAATAGCAGCAACTGATGAGTCTACTCCCCCGCTCATACCGATAACAACCCTTTTCATAAACTATCACTTCCTAAATACTTACATAATGATACTATAAAAAAAGAAAAAAAGCAATATTTCGTTATATTTTAAATTTACTTAATTCTTACTATTTTTCTATTTGTATACTTTTCTAAAGATTTAACAACACTCATTAATTCATTTATAAGATTAGTTAATACTTCATCAAAATTAATATCCATATTAATCTCTTGAATAGATGAATTTTTAACATAATTATCTGCTATTTTTAAACCGTCATCACAGTTTTTATTATTAAAATAAATATTAAGAGCAATTAAACTATCATAACAATGAACAAAACTATCTACATCTTCATTTGAACTTATAATATCTAATATTTCTTCTTCATTATATGTTTTAGTAGTTTCTTGATAAGATAAAATATTAATCTTTTTATTTTTATCTATAAGTTTATTCAATATATCACTTAACACAACAGCTTCATATAATAAATGAAGTTTATTAAAAAGAATATGAAGTTTTACATTAAGACCATACTCTTCATCATAATTTTCCTTAACATAATCACTTAAATATAATTCCATTAATATAGACTTTAATTCATAATATAAATTATTAAATGCTAACTCTTTTTTTTCTAAATCTGTTATATGTTGCATTTCATGAATATATATACTAAGCATATGATCATTGTTATAATCTTCATTTAATGAAACAAAATTTCTATTAAAACATGTATAGGTTAATCCTCCTGTATTATCTGCAAAAGATATTTCATCATCTACTGAACTAAAACTTAAAAAATCAGGATTATTTTTAAGAAAATTTTTTATAATATTAAAATTTGTCTTATCTTTAAAACTATCTAAATATTTTAAATGAATTTCTTGGATTTTTTCAAAAGGTAATTCAAAATCTCTTAAATAAAATTCAATATTACCAATACAGTCTAAATAGTTTTCAATAATATTTTTTGTTTTATTATTAACATTAAGTTTGTTTAAAATATATTTTAAAAATATTAAATCTTCTTTACATTCTTCAAATATTTCTTTTGTTAGTTTAAAACTATTTTCTTCTTTTAAATATTTTTTTGGATTTTTTACTTTTATTTTACTTATTATATATCTTAACCTTTCTTCATCTTTTAGATATTCTTCATCGTTTAAATCTATTAAAGAATAAGAAAGCTTGAAAAAATCTTCATAACTTATATTCATCAAAATCACCCTTAATTACAATTATAATAACTTATTTAATACTTGTCCATAATTTTATTAGAAATGGATCAATAAATACTGAAATAAATGCTATTACAATAGAAATTGCTATACATATAAGTATTTTTTTAAAATATTTTTTAAATTCTTCTTGTAAATTAGTATCTTTTTTTAAAAATATATATTGAATCAATTTAAAACTAAATTTAACACTGAAAAATGTTAAAAGAAAAAGATTTATTAAATACAATATTCTACCAGGAAATAAATAACAAAAACTAGCTATTATTCCTTTAATTTTATATGTATTTACAAGACTTGCTAAACAAAAACCAAGAGAAAATGCTTCGCTAAAGTATAAAAATAATATTAATAATATTCCAATTACACTTATTCCTAAGATAAAAATAAATAAATTTAAACTTATATTATCTTTTAAATTTAAAAATAAATTATTTAAATAATTATAATTTGTTGGAAGTGTTAAACTATTATTTACATTATCTTTTATTTTACTTATATCATTACTATCTAAAAATTTAAAAAATATTATTCCTATTATTAATCCAATTAAAAATAAAGATATTAAAAAGATTAAGAATGATTTGTTATTAAAAATATTTAAATTAATTTTTTTAATCTTTTTTAAGTTCATTTTTTTATTCATATATTATTCCTCCATTTAAAGATATTAAAAAAATATATATAATATGTAACAATAAATATGACATTTTTTTTGACTTTAAGATATATTATTTGATATACTATAAAAGAAGAAAGATGGAGGATAATTTAATAATGAATAAAAAGTTTCAAAAAGTTGTAGTAATTATTATGCTTGCAGCACTTTTATTAGGAAGTTTAGCAACAGTATTATTTTATTTAGTAAAATAAATTAATTTAAAATTTTAGGACATAATAAATAATAAGGAAAGGAATATGTTATGGAATTATTAATATTATGTTTTAAAATTTTTTTTGTTAGAATAATAGATGTTAGTTTAGGTACTTTTAGAACGATGGAAACAGTAAAAGGAAAAACTAAAGAAGCTACGATTATAGGTTTTTTTGAACTTCTTGTATGGTTTTTAATAGTAAAAGAAGCATTAAATACAACAAGCAATAGTATTTTTATTGCAATTAGTTATGCTGGAGGTTTTGCTTCTGGGACATACATTGGAAGTATGTTATCTAATAAATATATTAAAGGTAATTTATCAGTTCAAATAATAACTAATAAAGCTTATCCTGATATGGTTGATGGATTAAGAAAAAATGGTTTTGCTGTCAGTGTTATGGAAGTATTAGGTAAAAAAGGAATACCTGATAAATATATGTTATTTATTGAAATATCTAATTCAAATTATTATAAACTTCAAAAACTTGTTAAAAAATATGATAATAATGCTTTTATTGTTGCTAATGAAAGTAAATATGTTTTAAATGGATATTTTATGGAAGAAAAAATGAAATAGTTTACAAAAGCTATTTTTTTATTTATAATTAAATTAAGTTATAAATAAATGGAGGTAATATTTATAATTAGCGCCTGGACTTTATAAGTTGACGAGGTTTGTAATTATCGAAATATTCGGCGGATGTTACAACGGGTTTTTGTGTTAAACGTTAAATATATTAAAAAAATAAAATAAATATTATAACAAAAAATATATTAAACACATAAATAATAATAGAAACAAAAGTTAGGAGTACAAAAAAATGTGTGGAATTGTTGGATATGTAGGGAAAAATGGTAATTCCCTAAAAGTATTAATTGATGGATTACATAATCTTGAATATAGGGGTTATGATTCTTCAGGAATATGTATTTTAAAAGATAATGAACTTTATATTGAAAAAGAGAAAGGAAGAATTAAAAACCTTGAAGAAAAACTTGATTTTAATATTAAAAGTAATATAGGTTTGGGTCATACAAGATGGGCAACTCATGGAATACCTAATAAAGTTAATTCTCATCCTCATACAGCAGGAAAAATTACTATAGTTCATAATGGAATAATTGAGAATTATAAAGAAATCAAAGATGAATTCAAAGATTATAATTTTATATCAGATACTGATACAGAAGTAGCAGTTGTCTTACTTAATGATTTATATAATAAAACAAACGATATGAATAAAACTATTGAACTTTTTAAAGAAAAAGTTCGTGGTGCTTATGCTATTGGTATAATTAATACTGATTTTAAAGATAGAATTTTTGCTATTAAAAAAAATAGCCCCTTAATTATAGGAATTAATAAAAATGAAAATTATATTGCAAGTGATGTTCCTGCAATACTTGAGTTTACAAATAAATATATGTTACTTGAAGATGATGAGTATGCAATTATTAAAAGTGATGAAGTAATTGTATATGATAAAGATAATAAAATTACAAAAAAAGAAGTTAAAACTTTTAATGGAGATAAATCTTCAATAGATAAAAATGGTTACGATCATTTTATGATTAAAGAAATAAATGAAGAACCTGAAGTTATTAAAAAGACTTTAAATAGTATTCTTGAAAATAATGAAATTAATTTAGATAAATATTTTAAGAAAAATTATAAAAAAATATGTATTCTTGGTTGTGGTAGTGCCATACATGCAGGAATGATAGGAAAATATTTAATTGAAGAATATGCCAATATTGAAGTTGACGTTGAAATAGCTAGTGAATTTAGATATAAAACAAACTTTTTTGATGAAGATACACTTATTATTCCTATTTCTCAATCTGGAGAAACTGCCGATACACTTGAAGCTTTAAAATTAACTAAAATTAAATCTTGTGATAGTTTAGGAATAATAAATGTTAAAGAAAGTTCAATTGCTAGAATTTGTGATAATGTTATATATACTCAAGCAGGACCTGAAATTGCTGTTGCTACAACTAAGGCTTATATAGCTCAAGTACTAGTTTTATCACTAATTGCTATTTATCTTGGAAGAAAAAACAATAAGTTAACTAAAAAGGATGAAGAAAATTTAATAAATGAATTAAAATCTCTTCCAATTAATATTAATTCTATTATAAATAAAGAAGTTTATAAAGAAATTGCAAACGATATATATAAGGAAAATGACATCTTCTTTATAGGCAGAAATCTTGATTATGCTTTATGTATGGAAGGAAGTTTAAAGTTAAAAGAAATAAGTTATATTCATAGTGAAGCATATGCAGCTGGTGAATTAAAACATGGAACAATATCTTTAATTGATAATAATACACCTGTATTTGCAATAGTAACAAAAGATAGTATTAAAGAAAAAACAATAAGTAATATTAAAGAAGTAAAATCTCGTGGTGCTAAAGTAATTCTTGTTACAAATGATATTAATATTGATAAAGAAATATATGATGTCTTAATTGAAATACCAAAAACAAGTGATTTATTGCAAAGTATGCTTACTATTGTTCCACTTCAAGTATTATCTTATGAAATAGCAAAATTACGTGGTTGTGATATTGATAAACCTAAAAATTTAGCTAAATCTGTTACAGTAGAATAAAAGGATAACAAAAGTTATCCTTTTTAATTTTCAATTTCTTTTAACATTGATGTAATAAATATACCATATCCCTTACTAAAATCATCTACAACAACATGTGTTACAGCACCGATTATTTTTCCATCTTGTATAATTGGAGATCCACTCATTCCTTGAACTATTCCCTTTGTTTTTTTTAGAAGTTTTTCATCAGTTATTTCAAAGAATATATTTTTTGTTGCGACATCTTTATTAAGTTTTAAAATATTTATTTCAAATGTTTCTTTAGTATCATTTTCGATAACTGTTGTAAAATAAGCCTTACCAAGCTTTATATTAGTACTATCCCCTACTTCAATTAAATTATTTTTATCTATTGCTTTATTATATAATCCATATATTCCATTTATTTCATTTTTAGTTATTGTTCCATAATTATCATCCATAATATAATTTGCTTTTTTTCCACCAGGAGAATTTCTTGTACCTTTATCTATTCCTGTAACATTTGATTTAAATATTGTTCCATCTTTAATTTCAAACTTTGTCCCTGTTGTTTTCTCTATTATCTCATGCCCTAAAGCACCATACATTTTAGTATTTGGATCAACAAAAGTTAATGTTCCTATTCCTATTATTTTATCTTTAACATATAGACCTGTTTTATACACATTATTAGAGTCTTTATATAATTTTATTTTAGTATTATAAATTTTGTTATTTCTTTCATATGTGACTTCTAATACTTCCGTATTATCTTTGATAGAAGAAGTTAAATCAGATATTATATTAATATCAGTATCATTTATCTTGATTATTCTATCACCGATTCTAAGTCCAGCATCTTTCGCAGGACTTTTTCCAGCAACTGAGTAAAATCCTACAACTAATACACCAGATGAATTAACTTTTATTCCTATATTTTCTCCACCAAGTACAACTTTTTTTGTATAAGCAAAAACTATATTTGGTACACTAATAATAGATATAAGAAATATGAAAATTAGTAGTTTGTTAAAAATTTTTTTAAAATTCATAATAATCATTCCTTTCAAACTACATTATTATTATCTACTAAATTATAAAATATATAATGCTTAAAATTTGGCAAAACAAAAATTACCAAATTATGGTAATTTTAAATAATCATTCATTATATTTTTTTAAAATTGCTGTAACAATCCTATCACTTGTAAAACCATCTCCATAAGGATTAGATGCTTTACTCATTTTTAAATATTCATCATCATTTGTTAATAATTCTTTTACGGCATTATAAATATTTTGTTCGTTTGTACCTACAAGTTTTAATGTTCCTGCCTCTACTCCTTCTGGACGTTCTGTTGTATTTCTTAAAACCAAAACAGGTTTTCCTAAAGAAGGAGCTTCTTCTTGAACTCCACCACTATCAGTAAGTATCATATATGCTTTATTCATCATATTATGAAAATCAACGACATCAAGTGGTTCAATTAATTTTATTTTATCATCATCTTTAAAAATTTCATTTGCTACTTGTCTAACTAGAGGATTTTTATGAATTGGGTAAACTATTTTAACATCTTCAAATTCATCAATTGCTTTTTTGATTCCCCTAAAGATATTATATAAAGGTTCTCCTAAATTTTCTCTTCTGTGAGCTGTTAAAAGAATCATTCTATCATTTCCTATCCAATCAAAAACTTCATTTGTATAATCTTCTTTTACGGTAAATTTCATCGCATCTATCGCAGTATTACCTGTTACATATATCTTTGTTTCTTCTTTTCCTTCTTTTAATAAATTTTGTTTTGACTTTTCAGTTGGAGCAAAATACATATCAGCAATACAATCAACCATTTGTCTATTCATTTCCTCTGGAAAAGGAGAATACTTATTCCAAGTTCTAAGTCCTGCTTCAACATGACCTACATCTATTTGATTATAAAATGCTGCTAAAGCTCCAACAAAGCTAGTTGTTGTATCTCCATGTACTAAAACTATGTTAGGTTTTTCTTTTAATAAAACTTCATTTAATCCTAATAAAGCTCTTGTTGTTATATCACTTAATGTTTGTCCTTGTTTCATAATATTTAAGTCATAATCAGGTTTTATATCAAACACTTCTAGTACTTGATCTAACATTTCTCTATGTTGTGCTGTAACGCAAACAATATTTGTTATATCTTTATTTTCTTCTAATTTTTTTATTAAAGGTGCCATCTTTATTGCTTCTGGTCTTGTTCCAAATATACTTAATACTTTTATCATTTTATACCTCACTTATCTATTTTTTTAATTTTAAATAGAAATTTAACATTACTATTATAAAATCTTTTAATTCTTTTGGGTTCTTTTATTATTCTATATAACCATTCTGTATTGGTTTTTATAAATATTTTAGGAGCTCTTTTTTTACATCCACTTAATACATCAAATGAACCACCAACACCAACAAAAATACCTTTTTTAAATTTATCAAGATTATTATAAATTAATTTTTCTTGATAAGGAATACCAAGTGCTACTAAAACAATATCAGGTGATAACTTACTTATATTATCCATAATTTGATCTTTATTAGTTACATATCCATCAGTATATCCAATTATTTTTAAATTTGGATAATCTTTTTTTACTTTTTCTACTAATTTTTCAACAACTTCTTTTTTAGCTCCAAAAAAATATATTTTTTTACTTAATTCATTTCCATATTCAAGTAATTTTGTTGCTATATCAATTCCTGGTATTCTTTCTTTAATATTATAACCAAGCATATTACTTGCCTTAACAATACCTATTCCATCGGGAACAACAATAGTTTTTTTATCAAGTATTATATTATTAATAACCTCATCTTTTTCCCCATACATAAATGTTTCAGGATTAGCAGTTACGATAAAGCTTTTTTTATTACTTTTTAGTGATTCTTTTAATTCATTATAAAAACTATCAATACCTTTATTATAAATTCTTTCAAAATATTTTTTCATTTTTACACTCCAATAATTCTAGCCAACTATTTTTAACATTACTAGCTAAATATATTTTACAATATTTATATGCATTATTGCAAATTAAATTGTATTTTTTATCATCGTTTATTAATTCGACAACTTTTTTAGCAAATAAACTTTTATCTCTATTTTCAATTAAAATTCCATTTCCATCTTTTAATATCTCTCTAGCTCCAGCAGAAGTATCAAAACCAATACAACATATTTTATTACTCATAGCTTCGATTAAAACAAGCCCAAATGATTCTGTATAACTAGTCATTAAATATATATAACTTTCTTGCATCAAATTTTCAACTTCTTCAAATGTTTTCTTTCCTAATAAAAATATATTTTTTTCTAAATTTAAATTAATGATTTTATTTTCTAATTCATCTTTTTCATATCCATCTCCAACTATATTGACTTTAATATTTGGAATATCATTTTTTATTATATTAACTATATCAATCAAATCACCAAAACCTTTTTCTCTAGCAAGTCTTCCTACCGCTATTAATGTATTTTTATTATGTTCTTTTTTAATAATTGGTAATTTATCAATTACATTTGGAATATATACAACTTTGGTTTTAAAGTTTTTTAATTTTCCTTTATAAAAATCTTTTAATTCGTTAGAAACACAAACTAAATAATCACTATTTCTACAAGAAGTAATAACCTTATTTATATACTGTTTATTATTATTATGATAATTATGTTCAGTTGCTATTTTTATATAATTTTCATCTAAAATATCATTAACTATTTTATTATGAAATAATGTTGTTATAACATATTTACTATCTATTTTTTCTATTTCTTTATATTCTTTTATAGGTTTTAATATTAATATTTTTAAATTTTTATAACCATATTTCATAATATCTTTAATATTAAAATCTTTAACAGCTTTAATAAATTCATTCTTATATGGTCTATCGTTAATTAAATATTTAATGTTTATTTTATTACTAAAATAAAAACCTGGAGTATTACTTACTTTATATGATGAAATTATATTTATTTTATAACTGTCTTCTAACATACTACATAAAGAAGATATATATTTTTCAACGCCACCTGTTCCAAGATGTAGTGCTACAATTGTAATCTTTTTTTCATCTAATTTTTTTTCATTTTTCTTAAAAAGTTTACTTATTAAATATCCATATATAAATGAATATATAATAGACCAAGTAAGTCCATCTAAAGTATTTCCACAAAAATATGCTCCTGCTAAACTAGCAAAAATACAAATAATTATACTTATATTTTCAAATGTAAAATATTTTCTGTTAAATAAAATATAAAATAAAGAAATAAAAGGTATAAGTATATAAGGTAATATAAATAATAATATTCCTATTATCCCAATTGTATAATATTGTGATAAAAAATCTTTTTCAAGATAAATTGTATTAGTCATTCTTGAATATCCTTCACCAAATAGTTTTACTCCTGTCTTATTATTAGTATTATTTTGTTCAATTCTTTGTAAAACTTTTTCGGCAATAAATCTATTATCTTTTTTATCAAAAGTATCTTCGTTATACATTTCTATCCAAAATAATGGGTCATACTCATATGAATATTTTTTAAACATATAATCTTTTCTAATTCCAAAATACTTATAATTTTCTTTAATAAATGTTTTAGAATAATTAATTTTATCATATTCTGATAAAGAATTTAATGTTAATAAAAATTTATTAAATTTTCCATCTTCAATTACTTCATTATTTTTATTGTTATCATTATTATTTCCATTTAATCTATTATAACAAGGTGAATAAGGATAAATTACAAACCATAAACCTATAAGAACTACGATAATAATAAATGGTTTTAAAACAAATCTTTCTTTTTTAATTATTATAAAGAAAAAATAACATAAAATCATAATAATCAAACAAATTAACATTCCAAGAGTAGCAACTTTAGTACCCAACATAAACATAGCGAAAAAATTTAATATCAAACAAATACTATTTTTAAAATTACATTCACTTATAAATAAATATAAAATATATATAGTAAGTCCAAAAAGTAAACTACTAATTAAATTTGCATAATTAAAATATCCTCTAGTGGCAGTATACATAAAACTAACACTGTTATGTATTCCATTAAACCAATCAAATATATTATATTGAACTGTTTGTGTATAATATGCTCCAATTGATATTTTAAATATATTAGTTATTACAATAACACCAGAAATAATTAAAGAAAGCCATATACAAACATTATTAAATAATCTTTTATTTATATTTAGATTAGATGCGATAATCATTAAAATAAGTGGTACTGTTAACCTAATTATATATTCTATTTCTTGCATTAATGAATAATTAAAATTATTAGGAAATAATGTTGTCATGTTTAAGCAATAATAATGATGAAGGATAACATAAACTATTACCATTAATCCATATACTAGATAATAAACATATTTTTTCTTAGATTTAATAGTAAATACAAATAAAATTGACAACACCATTATAAACAAATATCTAATAAGTGTTGATGGAGAAAAACCAATTGCTCCTGTGAAACTTGCATCAAATAAAATGTATGTATCTAAAAATGGTTGTAATAAAACAAAAATTGTAAGTATTTTTAATAATATATTATTTTTAATTATTTTATCTTTCATATGTCTACTCCTAACTATTTTTTAAATACAATTTCAACGCTACCATATATTGATAAAAATTTAACAATATTTGTTATCTTTTCTTTATATTTTTCATTTATTATTATTTTATCAAAACCTATTTGCATTTCGTTTAAAAAATTAACATAAAATTCTTCTAATTTGTTTTCTATAATTTTTTTATTAAATGTTCTTAGATCACTTCCTAAATAAATTGGTAAATCATCTGGTATTTCATCTATTACAATTGTTCTACTAGTATTTTTTGAGTAAAAATTATCTATTGCATTTAAATACAAATTATTTGTTATTTCAATATCTGTAAATCTTTTTCGCAAAAAAAATTTTATTACTTCTTTTTTATTTTTTGCTTCTTTATTAAAGTAAAATGGTTTAAATAATTTATTTATTTTTATTTTATTAAATAATCTATACATATAAAACTGAACTTTGTAAAATGGAATATAATAATAATTTAAAAGTCTTGTCACTACCCTTATTTCACCATTTATAACACATAGTTTTCCTAAATCGTTATTGATATAATTTTTTTCAAACACTCTATATTTAAAAAAATTAAAATCAACATTTTTAACATTTAAAATACTCTTAGAATCTAAATCTAACCAAAATGGTCCATTCCATGTTAAATAATTATTATACACTTGATTAAGAAAAATATTTGCTCTAAAAAAACCAGAATCAATATAAAGATTTCTCCCAAGCCATAATAATTGTAATGGCATAATATATTTTTTATTAATATATTTATTTATCTTTATTTTACCTGATAAATTACCATTTCCATCAATAGTATCGACATTTGATATGATTGCATCATAATTATTGTTTTTCATATAATTAATTGCTTTTTTAAAAACATCAGGGTTATCTAATAAATCATCAGAATGTAAAATATAAACTAAAGAATTTTTTTCTTTAATGTGGTTACATGCTGTTTTTAAAGCATTAAGTTGATCCTTGTTTTCTTGATAGATATATTTTATTTTATTATCTTTATCATATTTTTTCTTATAATTATTTATTACTTTTTTCGTATCATCAGTCGAACCATCATCCACGATTATTATTTCATAATTTTTATAATTTTGACTTAATATTGAATCAAGTGAATAAACAATTGTACTACTATCATTATAAGTAGGCATTAAAATATAAATTTTCATAACTTCACCATATTACTTTCTTTCTTTTATTACTTTAGCAGGATTACCTGCAACTATTGTATTTTTTAAAACATCTTTTGTAACAACACTACCTGCTCCGATTATTGCACCACTTTCTATTGTTACACCTGGCAATATTATAACATTTGATCCTATCCAAACATCATCTTTAATTATTACTTTTTTTGATTTTTCAAATCCTTGAAAAATCATTGGTTTTTCTAAAGATGTTTTATGGTTTTTGGTATAAATACTTACATTAGGTCCCATCATAACATAATTGCCTATTTCTACATTTTCTTGAATTAATGAATTTATTCCAAGACCAGAATGATGGCCTATTTTTATATGAGGAGAAAACTTAGCATTTTTCTCTATATCTACACTTTTACCACAACTATCAATTATTCCTCTAGTTAAAAGTGTTCTAATTTTACCACTAATTCCTAAAGAAAATATAGAATGAGACTCAGGTAAATGTTTAGCTATTAAATAATATAAAAAATAACAAATAGGTCTTAATACTTTTTTCATACTATTTTACTCCTTTCTTTTAAATATCATTTCTTTAAAGTCTTTAATAAGTTCTCTAAAACTATTATCAAATAGATAATACATTAGTATAAGGAATAGTAATAATATAATGCAAAAAACTAATGAATATAAAAACCAATTAAAATAATTTGTAACTAAAACATATTTATTTATAAAAGCTATTATAAATGAAAATATTACAATTGAAAAAATATTTAACAAATTCTTTTTTAGATAATTTAAAATTGATATATTAAATATATTTTTATAAATATATTTTGGATAATACCACATAGTAGTTAATAATCTAGCAATAATAGTGGCATATAACACAACTTCTAATTTTTTAAACTTTAGAATAAATACAAATGACAACAAGGCATTAATCACAGCTTCAAAAATCGCAACTTTTTTAAATTCTTTAAACAATCCTATAGAATCTCTAACCATAGTAAATGGTTTTAATACTATTGATATATACATTATTACAAGCATAGATATTAGCCCTACTTTTGACATCAAAGACTCTTTGCCTATCCAAAGTATAACAAATTTATCTATTGAGAATAAAAGTGCTATAAAGAAGAACGTTGCAGCAAATAGGAAAAATGTATTAATCTTTTCAAAAACATTTATTTCTTTATCTTTCGAATCTTTTCCATAAATAACATTTCCAAAACTTGCTACAGTTCCATTTCCTATTTGAATGACAATATCATTTAAAAATTTAACAATATAATTATATGATGAATAAATAGTAACTGCCATAGGTGTCAAAAATGAAGAAATTAGTAAAATATCTGTATTATCATTTACAGCTCCGACAACTTTTATAGATACAATAGCTGATATTCCCTTTGTATCAAAATTATATGTTTCTGTAGGATTAATTGTTTTAAGCCAAGGAAATTTTTTATACACCTTTCTATTAGCCATAAAATATGCAAAAAATCTAATACATATAGTAAATATTAAAATTAATGCATAGTTTTGTTTATAAATTAATAAAATAATTTCTACAATTGCTTCGACAATTTTATATATATTTAAAGTAATATTAATTTTATACACCTCTTGATTTGCCATCAAAACAAATCTAGGAGCAAACATAAAATATTCAATTGCGCTTCTTACAATATATAAAATAAATAAAAATTGCATATATATTAAACTTAAACTATTATTTGTCAAAATATTTAAAAAGAAAGATACGACTATTCCAATTATTATCATCAATGTAGCTATTTTATTAAGTATTTTTTTTGATGCAATAAATATTGAAACAATTTTATTTTTATCTATATTTTCATCTGCAAAATATTTATAATAAGCTTGCGTTATTAATGCTCCTATTCCACCCTCTAAAATTGAAATATAAGCAAATATTTGTATAAATAGCTGATTTAAAGCATATATTTCAACTCCTAAGCCCGATAAAAGATATTTAAGTTTTACAAATCCTAAAATTGCTATTATAAAATATGGTATTAAATATGATAAAACATTTTTAATAGTTTGTGTTTTTCTTTTCAATGTTACCAACTCCTATTTAATTTTTAAAAACTCAAAATAATCTATATTCTTTTCAATTATCTCATTTATTGCAAGATTAAGAACTTTAGTATTAGAAATAAAATCAGCATCTTCATTAAAATTAGTATAATGAAGTACTCCTTTTCTAGCTCTTGGAATAGGTAATATTCTTATTCCTAAAGGTTTATTTAATCTAGTTGATATAGCAATTACGTCCATAAAAGTAGATTTAATATTACTATCTTTTTCATCACAACTTATTGGTATCATATCAATTCCACAACCACACATTGTTGATAACTTTATTAAATCCTCAATATCAACACCAATTTCATTATTTATCTTACATAATTCAACATCTTCAAGCAAAGAGTACATCACTCCAGAAAATCCTACACTTTTAAACTCTGATGAAAAATATTTTAAAATATTTGTTAGATAAGCTGTTGCAAACAAAGTACCAGATTTAGAAAAATCATTAACTCCTAAATAATTTAAAATTGTAATAATACTACCATTATTATTATCATCTATAATTGGAGCAAGCGAAAAGTCAAATCCTTTAAATTCAATATTATATTTTAAAGCTTCTTCATTAGCAAGCTTTTCTATTTTCTTTATTTGTGGATATAAAGTATTAATAATATTTGTTCTTAACTCATTTAAATTAAGTTTGGAATTATTACAAATTATCATATTTATATCTTGTGTAAGCTCTAAAGCAATTGAAAAACCAAATTTTCCATCAGAAATAGAAAATGGAAAAAAAGGACAATTTGGTTTTACATTTACAGATAATCCAAGTCTAAAATTATCTTTACCATTTATACTTATATTAGATGTTTTTTTTATTAACTTTAATGATTCATCTAATATTTGATAATTAATTTTACCATCTTGTACTGCTAAAATGTTAACAAAAGATTGCTCATAATTTTTTAGTACATTATAAGCAAATTGCCATATTTTTTTATTGTTACTAGGAATTATTGGAATATTAAACCATCTTATATCATGAGTTAAACATAGGCTATTTAGATAATCAATGTTTTTTAAATTAAGTGGTTCACTTATACAAGGTAAAGTTGCCCTTTTTGTTCTTACAAAGAATTCTGAATTATCAAATTTCAGATTCACTTTTTCTATTATTTCAAATTCCTTTTCACCATAGTCACTATTAAGCATCCATGTAACTGATCTTATATTTATCATTATTTTAATTCTCCTAGAGTTAAATTTTCAATAGTAGGAATTTCAAAATAATATTTATGTTTTACAGTTTTGTATGGATATATTTTTTTATCAGTAACAACCTTTTTTCTTACAAGTTTTTGACTAACTGGATACTCTTTTCGAAGAGTCCAAACATCTACATCATCATAATCTACTAAAATAGCAGGAATTTTTTTTAATCCTAATTTTTTAGCAGTAGCAAATCTATGATGACCATCAAGTATCATATAATCTTTTTTTTCAACAATTAATGGTACAGTCCAATATTTTTTAGATAAAATTTCTTTTTCTAAACTTGTAGCTCTTGTTTTATCATAATCTTCTATTGGCTTAAGCAAGGAAATATCAACTAATTCATATTTAACATTTTTTTCAATTTGACCTATTTTTTTATTTAATGCTTGATAATACTCTTCTGGTTTATTAAAAGTAAAAAACTCAAAATGACTTATATCTCCTTCATAACATGGAAGTTTATCTAAATTTTCAATCCATGGAACTAAATAATATTGCTTTATTGTAGATTTTGCATATTTATTTACTAATTGTTTAAATAATTCAATTTGTTCTTTATTTATTCTCATTAAACCTGATAATTTAGAATATCCTTTATATTTTGCTTGATAAGTAGGTATAATTCTAATATCTGTTACTTTACCATATTTATCTGATTTTAATATTCCACCATATTGTGGTTCTACAAATTTTCCTTTTGTAAACCAAACAGATTTACCCTCGAAATCAGAACCTAAAACATATTTAACAAGCGAATCTTCCATAATTGTATCTGCTTCAAAAACAACACATGGTCCATCAATATGCTTTAATGCTAAATTCATTGAATTAATGTTAACATCTTCTTCATACATCGTATTATTTACTAAAATTACATTTGGATCATCAGCAAATATTTTTTTCATTAAATCAGCCCTATAACCTACTGTTATTACAATTTTTTCAACACCATACTTTTTAATTTGTCTAACTAATCTACATATTATTTTTTCATTATCGTATTCAAATAAACATTTTGGTATTTTGTTACTTAAATTTTCCATTCTTCTGCTTCTTCCTGCTGCTAAAATTATTACTTGTTTTATTTCATTCATTTTTATCACTTCTTTCTAAATTTCCATTTATTAAATATTGAACAAATCTTTTTGTTGCTTCGCCATCATTCATATAATTATATTTTTTATTAAAATTGTTCCATTTTTCATTATATTTAGGGTATATCTTCTCAATATTTAGTATCGTATCATACAATTCATTTTCATCATAACATATAGGCCCTGGTAATGTTTTTTTATAATCAATGCAAAAACCAGGATATTTTTTATATTCATCATAATCATAAGGATAAAGTACTATTTTTTTGCCTGTTAAGGCAAATTCATAAATAGAAGCTGAATAATCAGATATAAGTATATCAGTTATTAAATATAAATTAACAATGTCTTCCTCCTCACAAACATTAATAAAGTTTGAATCATCAAATAATTTCTTATTAATTTTTGAGTTTAAAAGAGGATGTAATCTCACTAACACAACATAATCAGTTAGTTTTTTTAAGCTTTCTATTCTAATATTTATATTTTCTTGTCCTAACAAATCTGATCTATATGTTGGAGCATATAAAATAACTTTTTTATCTTTTGGAATATTAAACTTCTTAAGTAATTCATTATTTTTAATATCTTTATTATTTACAATATAATCAGTAGATGGAATACCTAGTCTTATAATTTTTTTATTAAAACCTGTCGAATCAATAATATGTTTTTCTTCAAGTTCACACATTGAAATATAAACATCCCATTCTTTACAATGATTAAGTAATCCATTTTTATACTCTTGACCTTTTTTATTTTCTTCTATTTCAAAGCCACCTTTTTTTATAGGACCGTGGCCATGAAATGTTTGAATGTAAACCTGTTCTGGTCTTTTTTTAATGATATTTCCTATACTTTCACTCCTTATTAAGTACTTAGCAACCGATAAATAATATAAAGATTTTAGTGTTTTATAAAACACAACATCATTTTTATCAAGTTCATTTATATTAATGTTTTTATTTGTTAAATAAATCAATTTATATTTATTTGGATAGTTTTCTTTCAAATATAAATAAATAGCCTTAGGATTACCATCAATTTTATTTCTACCAGATTCAAATACTATTACATCATTTCTAATCTTAAATATATGAAAAAAAGAATTAACTATTTTTTCAAAAACTTTTTTCATAAACTACCTCATAAAAATCTTCCTATATATTTCTGCTTGTTTTTTTGTTTTTATATTTGTTTTTAAAGCAGTAACTATCTTTCTTTTTAATGGCTTTATTCCTTCTAACCATGTTCCTGTAAAGATATGAACTGTTGTAGAATTTTTAGAAGGATTACACAAAATATCATCTTTGTATACTTTTATACCATCTTTTAATAATTGTTCTTTATTTTCTTTTGAACAACCATATTCATTTATTAAAATATTCGATACTGATATTGTATTATTATTTTCAAAATCAAAATTATAAGCATCTAAATTATCATAATAATCTAACAATTTTTTAATAAATTTATTCTTTTTTTCTGCTCCAAACACTGCTGTAAACGGATAATTTTCTCTTTCAAATCCCACAAAAACTTTATTATTTAAAAACTTATCAAAATTTTCTAAAACTAAGACATCAGTATCAAGATATATTCCTCCATAATTATAAATAGCATACATTCTTATATAATCGCTTACATAAGCCCACTTTTTAGCTTCATAAGCTTTTTTTACAAATGGATGAGAACTTATATCAAAATTTGATTCATTCCATTCAATTATTTTATAATCTTTTAAATGTTTCTTCCAAGTTTTCATACATTTTTTTATATCTTTTGGTTTTGGATTATTTCCTACCCATACATAATGAATTATTTTCGGAATCATATTTTATTCATCTACTTTCTCAAAATCTTCTAAATTTCCTTCTTTATTTAATACTTTATTTACTGTTTTAGTAGCTTCTTCAAGTGTTTTATTACAACTATTAGCAAGTTTTATTGCTTCATTGAATTTATTAATCGCATCATCTAAAGCTACATCCCCATTTTCTAATTCTTTTACTATTTTTTCTAGATTATTTATTTTTTCTTCAAAACTTAATTCTTTTTCCATATTATTCTTCTCCTATTTCTATTACTTTCGATTTTATATATCCATCCATAACTTTTGTTTTTATTATATCATCTTTTTTAACAGAATTAATACTGTTAAATGATTTATCATTAATACTAGTGATTGTATATCCTCTTTTAATTGTTAAAATTGGATTTAATGCTTCAAGTTTATTTAATATATTTATATATCTATTAGTCTTATTATTTAAAGTATTTTTTATATTATTATTAAATCTAACTTCAATATGTTTTAAATTATTATAATTATTGTCTAACTTACTTTTTATTATAAATAATAACTTTTCTACCAAATTATCTATTTTCTGTGCTTTAACTTCATATATACTTTCAGGATTTTTAAGAATATAAGATGATGTTAAACTAAGTAATTTTTCTTTATTTTTATTAATTATATTAACAATACCTTTATTTCTTCTTATATTAAGTTGATTAATATATGAAATAAGTTCAATTGTTGAAGGTACTGCTAGTTCTGCTGCAGCAGTTGGCGTTGGTGCTCTTAAATCTGCTACAAAGTCACTAATTGTAAAATCTATTTCATGGCCTACTGCACTAATAATAGGTATTTTAGAATTAAATATCGCTTCTGCCACTATTTCTTCATTAAAAGCCCATAAATCTTCAATAGAACCACCACCACGGCCTAAGATAATAACATCTAAATCAAAGTTATTAGCTAGATTTAAATTTCTTACAATATCTTCTTTAGCCCCTACTCCTTGAACTAAACAAGGAAATATATCAAGTTCAACATTTCTATATCTTCGATTAATCGTAGTAATAATATCTCTAATCGCAGCACCTGTTGTTGCTGTTATTATACCAATTTTTTTAGGGAATTTAGGAATAGGTTTTTTAAACCTTTCATCAAAATAACCCTTTTCACTTAATTTTTTCTTTAATTTTTCAAACTCAAGTGCTAAATTGCCAATTCCATCTTCCATCATTTCTTCAACATATATTTGATAATTACCATTAGCTTCATATACATTAATTCTACCAATAACAAGAACCTTTGTCCCATCTGTTGGATTAAACTTTATTTTCATCGCATTATTTCTAAACATAACAGCCATAATCCTAGAGCTTTCATCTTTCAAAGTAAAATATAAATGTCCTGAAGAATGATTTTTAAAATTAGATATTTCTCCCTTTAAATAAACTAAATTTAAATTACTATCATTTTCAAATTTATATTTAATATATTTATTTATTTGTGTAACTGTTAAATATTCATTATTCATAAACATACCTCATTAATTATTTTACCATATTTTCTTTAGTAATGCCTAGTATTTTCACTAATTTTACACAAAATAAAAAAGAAAGTTATTTCTTTCTTACTTAACATATATTAATCTTTTAATAAATGGTATTTTACTTAATATAAAACTAGTTATTAAACTTATTATAAATACTATAAGGGAAACAAAGAAAACCTTTATAGTTAAATTCATATTTAAATTAAATACATTATATTTCATTAATAATCCTAAAACTAAGCCATGAATCAAATATATACCAAAATATAATTTAGATAAACTATTTAATAATTTTGTTTCTTCTTTTTTATTAAATATATTTTTAAATAGTAAAAAAAGTGAAGCACTATAAAGATAAATATTAAAAGAACCATATTCAAAAAATCTTTGCGAATGAATATTATTTAAAATAGAATAATTTATCGTAAGTATAGGTGTAACAATAAGACTAATTAGTCCCAAAACATAAATAACATATCTATATTTCTTATTTATTTCAAATGTATTTAAATAATAACCCAAGATAAAATATAAAGTAAAACCAGTAAATAAAGTAGGATATTTTAAATTAATACTAAACACAGTTAATATACTTGGAGTACAAGTAAATATAAATAATAATATAATTAAATATTGTAATAAATTTTTATTTTCTTTTTTAGTAATACATCTAACAAAAGGAACGCATAAATAAAAACCTATTATCGTCACTAAAAATTTTAAATGAAAAATTCCATTTCCTAAGATTGTTGATATAAAAATATCTTTTAAAACTTTAACATTTATTATCTTATTACCATATACAATAATATTTAATATAGAATAAGTCATATTCCAAAATAAATATATTAAAAATATATTAAGGATATATTTTCTAAACATATCTTTTATCTTTATATTTTTATCTTCATTTAAAAATATTGCACCACTTATCATAAGATAAATTGGAACAGCACATCTACAAATAGAATCTAAAATAGTAAGAAAAGTAAATTCATTGCTTTTTAAATCTAAAACATACCATGTTCTACTAATAACATGAATCATAATTACCATAAAACAAGTAATTACTTTTAAAACATCAAAATAAACAATTCTTTTTTTCATATAAATACCATAAAGAAGAAAAACTACTTTTCTTCTTTTAATTCCTCATGATAAATTTTATCTAAACAAGCATTAATCATCTTAGTAACATCTTCATCACTATATTTTTTAGATAATTCAATTGCTTCATTAATAGCTACGATACTTGGCGTTTTTGTATATAAAAGTTCGTAAATTCCAAGTGAAAGTATAGCTTTATCTACCTTACTTAATCTATCTATCGTCCAGTTATTTAAATATTTATTAGCCATTTCACTTATCTTTTTTTGATTTTTATAAATTCCTTTACATGTTTCTATTACAAATTCTTCATTCTTATAAATATCTGGTTGTTCATCAATTAATTTATCAATGCTAAATTTTAAATTAGCAACTTCCATTATATAAGATTGATAAGTAACTGTAACAATAACATCTCTTAATTCACTACGACTTTTCATAAATAAGTACCTCCAAATAAATTATATATAAAAAAAACATTTTTGTAAACAAAAACTAGAAGTATAAATACGATAAACCTGAAATAATCAGGTGGGCATCTCTTAGTTATTTTTAGGATTCTTAAAATTATTTAAGCATTCAACACCAATAACTATACTCTGATTCCCTTATCGATGTTTGTAGGGTTTATACAAAATATATATCTTCTAGTTAATTTAAGTTTATCATAAATAAAAATATAAGCAATAGAATTAAAATTATTTTACATTTATTTTACAATATTTTTTATTTTCAATTTTTAACTTTTTTAAACTTTCACAAAGCAATTCACTAATAATTGTATCTAATTTTTCAGTACATCTTAATTGTGAACTTTCATATTGAATATTATAATTAGTAAAATTTTTAATTTTATTTTTACTATCTAAAATAAAATTAAGTATTTTTGAGTTATCATTATCTTCAAATAAATTAGTCTTATCAATAGGAATATACTTATCATAATAAGTTCTACCACTATAACCATACTTATCATAAACGGTAGTAACTACGACAAGTTTATTATTAAAATTATTTTTAATAAAGTCTTGTTTTTTCTTTGGTAATACATATGTAAAATTTGAAGAAGAATCAATTTTACCATTTATTACTATTTTATAATCATCATAATTAATTTCTATTCCCTCTTTTGTGTAATTAAAATCAAGTGGATTTAAACACCACGTTATTAAAGATAAAAAATATAAATTTTTATCATATAATTTATTCATCAAAAATGTTCCTTTCTTCATAATCATCAAGAAAATTATATTTTAAATTTTTACTTTTATAACCTAAAACAGCATCAATATTAATATTTTTACTACTATTTAAAATATTAATATCAACATTTTTATTTATTTTTCTTAAATTTTTAATAAGATTTTTCATTTCAAGTCTTTTTCCTAAAGATTTTTTTGTAACATTACAAGCACAATCTAAAAAGTTTAAATTATTATATCTTGCCCATGAAATTATATCTTCTTCTTTAATATAATAAAGAGGTCTTATAAGTTCCATGTTTTTAAAGTTCTTACTTTTTAATTTAGGCATCATTGCTTTATACTCTCCAGCATACAAAATATTTAACATAATTGTTTCAATCGCATCATCAAAATGGTGTCCAAGAGCAATTTTATTACATCCAAGTTCTTCTGCTTTAGCATACAAACTTCCTCTTCTTTTTCTAGCACATAAATAACAAGGAGATGAAGTAGATTCTATTTCTTTAAATATATCACTTTTATAGATAAGCGCATCAATTCCAAGTAGTTTTAAATTAGCTTTTATTTTATCTAAATTTTCTTTTTTATAACCAGGATCCATAACAATATATTTAAGTTCAAAGTGATATTTAGAATGAATTTGTAACTCTTGCATACATTTAGCAAGTAAAAACGAATCTTTACCACCACTTATACAACAACAAATCTTATCATTTTCTTTTATAAGTTCAAAATCTTTAACTGCATGTACGAATTTTTTATATATTTTACTTCTAAATTTCTTTATTATACTTTTTTCTATTTCTTTAACATCATTCATAGTATTCCTCCATAAATTTCCGTAGTATATGATACCATTTTTTATAGTTTTATTCAAGTTATTACATGATGCGCAAACAAACTTATAGTAAAAAGTACTTAAATTCATAACTAATTTAAGCACAAATGAAAATTATGAATTTTCTACCATGCCTATCTACTTCTTGTCATATCATTATTTTCTTTATTTAACAAATTATTATAAGTTGCTATATCTCCCATAAGTAGAATATCACTTAAAGTTTCTGCCCTAGCAAAGAATAAACCTTTATGACAAAGAATTGCTGACTCAACACCACTTAATTTAGACAAGTTTTTTGTTTCACCAGCCCATGCTTTTGGTAATCTTATTCTTTGTCCAAATTTATTTTCAAATGAAGGTGGTACACACTGAATAGCAAATCCGCCAGATGGATAAGGAAATACAACAAAATCAATTTTATCTTCGCTAATTTCATTATACTCTATAGACATATCAACCCAAGGATAAGTTTGAGTGGGAATTATAAGCATATTCTTATATCTATATAATACATTATTAACTCTATTAACAAAGTCTTTTCTTCCTAAATAAGTTGCAACAATATTTTTTATATTACTATCTAATATGTCTTTGGTTATATTTAAAACTTTCATAAATTCAATGTCATAATCAGGATTATCATCAACCCACGTTGGTAAAAATTTATTTATAAAACTAAAATCATGAACAATATTTGATACGCCATTGTCTTCCATATCAACCTTTTGAATAATATTTTCATCCATCATATTAAATATATTATTAATTTCATTATCATCAAAAATATTTCCATATTTTTTCATGATTAAAGATTTGCCAAATGCTTTCCATACTAATCCTGCACTTGCATAACTTATTCCATTAATTCTTTTGCCATTTCCACCCTTTTGATGATGATCAAATTCTTCACCGCCAATATCCACAAGAATATTACAATTGTCTTTTAAATATTTAATATCTCTGCTCCTTAATACTTTTATTTCTTGTTCAGTTTCATATAGTAAACTTAAAATGGCAGTTGCAACAATTTCATCACAATGAAATATTCCACTATGAGTCCCTATTACTAAAACATTTTCATGATTGTTTAAAATCATAACATATCACCTCTTAGAAGCTATAATACCAATTTTTTATATTTTTTTCAAGTTGATATTTACTGCATTTTGTTGTAAAATAACAAATGGTGATGAAAAATGGCTATTATTTTTGATATGAAAGATAAAATTAATATAAATGAAATTGAAAAAGCAAGTAATCTAATAAAAGAAGGAAAACTGGTTCTTTTCCCAACTGAAACTGTTTATGGTATTGGAGCAGATGGTTTAAATGAACAAGCTGTTAAAAATATCTTTATAGCAAAAGGGAGAGCGCAAGACAATCCTTTAATCTTACATGTATCTAGTTTCGAAATGATTACAAGAATTGCAAAAAACATAAATGAAGTTGAAAAAAACCTTATTTTTAAATTTTTTCCTGGACCACTAACAATAATACTTGAAAGGACAAAAATTGTCCCTGATGTAGTAACAGGAGGTCTTAATACTGTGGGTGTTAGAATGCCAAGTAATATAATTGCAAAAACTCTAATTGAAAAAGCCAACACCCCTATTGCAGCACCATCAGCAAATATATCTGGAAAACCAAGTGGTACAAATATAAAGGATATATTCGATGAATTAAACAATAAAGTTGATTGCATAATTGATGGTGGAAATACTGATATAGGTTTGGAATCAACTGTTGTTAGAGTAATAGATAATAAAGTAAAAATCTTAAGACCCGGTAAAATAACTAAAGAACAACTTGAAAAACAAGGATTTAATGTAGAAATAGATAATAATGTTTTTAATAAAATTAAAGAAAATGATATTGTATTATCGCCTGGAATGAAATATAGGCATTATGCTCCAAATAAAAAATGTTTACTAATTTATAGTGATGATAATAAAAAATTCATAGAAAAAGTACATGAACTAGAAAAAGAAAGTAATATTTTAGTTGTATGTAAAAATAATAATACAAAATATTTTGAGAATACTATTGCAATGGGAAACACATTAGAAGAAATATCCCATAATATATTCACTATTTTAAGACAAGTAGATAAAACCAATGCTTCATTAGTCGTTATTGAAGGTGTAAATAAAGAAGGATTAGGCCTTGCTATAATGAATAGATTAATAAGAGCATGTTCACACAATTATATTGAAATTAAAAAAGATAAGTAATTAATTATTATTTACTTATCTTTTATTTTAATCTATTTTTATATGTAATTCTTCTAATTGTTTTTCATTAACATCATTAGGACAATCACTCATTAAACATGATGCACTAGCAGTTTTTGGAAATGCGATTACATCTCTTATATTTGTTGTATCAGTAAGAAGCATTGTAAGTCTATCTAATCCAAGAGCTAAACCACCATGTGGAGGTGTACCATAATTAAATGCTTCAAGGAAAAAGTCAAATTTTTCTTTTGCTTCTTTTTCTGTTAGTCCTAAAGCTTCAAACATTTTAGCTTGAACTTCACGATTATGAATACGGATACTTCCACCACCTGCTTCATAGCCATTTATAACAATATCATAAGCTTTAGAATAACAATTTCCTTTATCTGTTAAAAGTTTATCTATATCACTATCATTTGGAGCAGTAAATGGATGATGACATGCAACATACCTATTTTCTAATTCACTATACTCAAATGAAGGAAAATCTGTAACCCATAACATTTTATAACTTTTTTTATCAATTAAATCTAAATCATTAGCTAGCTTTATTCTTAATGCTCCAAGAGCTTGTTTCGTTTTATCTTTTTTATCTGCTACGATTAAAACTAAATCATTTTCTTCTAAAGATAAACTTTGTTTTAGATTATTTAATTCTTCTTCACTTAATACCTTAACAACACTACCAGTAAATTCATTATTATTATATTTTAACCAAGATAATCCATTTACTTTATACGTTTTTACGAAATCACTAAGTTTATCTATATCTTTTCTAGAAGTAGAATCTGCTTTATTTTTTACTACCAAACAGTTAATTATCCCTTTATCTTTTAAAACATTTTGAAAAATAGAAAAATTAGTATTTACAAATATATTTGTTATATCATTTATTTTCATATCAAAACGTAAATCTGGTTTATCACTTCCATAAAAATTAATCGCATCATCATATTTCATACGCATAAGTGGTAAAGAAACATCAATATTTTTTATTTTTTTAAATACATAAGCTACCAAGTTTTCTGTTAAATCCATAACATCTTCTTGTTCAACAAAGCTCATTTCCATATCTACTTGAGTAAATTCTGGTTGACGATCCGCTCTTAAATCTTCATCTCTAAAACATTTTGCTATTTGAAAATATTTTTCAACTCCTCCCACCATTAAAAGTTGTTTAAATATTTGTGGTGACTGAGGAAGAGCGTAAAATTTTCCTTTATTAACTCTTGAAGGTACCAAATAATCTCTTGCTCCTTCAGGAGTTGATTTACAAAGAACTGGTGTTTCAACTTCAATAAAACCTTCATTTGATAAGAAATTTCTTATAGCAAGTGTAATATTACTTCTTGTAATAAGTTTTTCTTTTAAATAATTTCTTCTTAAATCAAGATAACGATATTTTAATCTTGTATCTTCTAATGCAGTTGTTTCATCTGTTATTTCAAATGGTAAATCATTTGCTTCACTTAATAAAGTAAAACTATCTACAATAACTTCAATATCACCAGTTGGAATATTTTTATTTTTATTTTCTCTTTCTTTTATTATTCCACTAACTTTAATAACAGATTCATTTTTTAAATTACAAGCAATATCATAAAATTCCTTATCTGGTTTAACTATAAGTTGAATAATACCACTTCTATCTCTTAAATCAATAAATAAAAGCCCTCCAAGATTTCTTTTTTTAGAAACCCAACCAAATAAAGTAACATCACAACCAACATTATTTATATTAAATTCTGCATTATTATATTTTTTCATAACATCCTCCTAAAAACACGAACAGTCATGACAATCACAGCCTTTATCACAATCATCTTCACCGCAATCACAACTACAAGAACAATCATCTTGTTCCAAATGTTCTAAAATATATTTTAAAAACTCATTCTTAGAAACTTTTTCTTCTTCTCTTGTTTTCATATTTTTAACTGTAAAATATTCTTTTTCTATTTCATCTTCTCCAATTACAACAGTATACTTAGCATTTATTCTTTCTGCATATTTAAAATTATTAGCAAGTTTTCTGTTTAAATAATCAGTTTCTACACTTAATCCTAATGTTCTAAGTAAGTATACTAAACTAAAACTAAATGTTTTATCACTAGTCATTGGTATTACATAAACATCTACACTTTTTTCATCAACTATATCAATATTCTCATGTTCTAAAGCAAGAAGAAGTCTTTCACTACCTAAACCAAAACCTACCGCAGGAGTTGCTGGGCCATCTAAATTTTCTACTAAATTATTATATCTACCACCAGCACATAATACATTTTGAGCTCCAAAATCTTTTATATTAGCTTCAATTTCAAATACTGTATGTGTATAATAATCAAGTCCCCTTATTGTTTTAGGATCAACTTCATAACATATTTCTAAAGAGTCTAAATAACTAAGCACTTCATCAAAGAAAGTTTTTGATTCTTCATTTAAATAATCTATAGTTTTAGGAATATTTTTAAGTATTTCATTATCTTTATCTACTTTACAATCAAGTATTCTTAAAGGATTTTTATTAAACCTTTCTTTACAATCTTCACATAAACTATCTATATGTGGTTTTAAATAATCTACTAAAGCTTTTTTATAATTTTCTCTTGATTCATTATCTCCAAGAGTATTAATTCTAACCTTTACTCCTTCAAGTCCTAATGTTTCAAACAAATGATATGGAATACTGATAATTTCAGCATCGACTCTAGCATCATTACTTCCATATGCTTCACAACCAAATTGAAAATGTTCTCTATATCTTCCCTTTTGTGGTCTATCATATCTATACATAGGTTCAAAATACCAAAATTTTCTTGGAAGATCTGTATATAATTTATTTTCAATAAAACATCTTGCAACACTTGCTGTACCTTCTGGTCTTAATGCTAAACTTCTATCTTTTTTATCCTTAAATTCATACATTTCTTTACTTACAACATCACTTGTTTCACCTGAAGTTCTTTTAAATAATTCAGTTGATTCAAAAACAGGTGTTCTAATAAAAGAATAATTAAAATTATTCATAATATTTTCAAATATATTTCTAAGTGCTAAAACTTTTCTAGCTTCTTCGCCATATAAATCATAAGTTCCTTTTTGTTTACTAATCATAAAATCACTCCTTTTTTATATTTATATAATACTTCTTTTTTATAAATAAATCAACGAAAAAATAAGTAATAAATACTTATTTTACTTAATAAATTAAACTTATATACTCCATAATACTATTTATATCTATTTTCATTAAAAAGATAATCAATGTTCCTAAGATTAAAAATGGTCCAAATGGTATTATTTTATCTTTTTTACTTAAAAGTAAATAAAGAGAAATAGGAAATGCTATTAACGTTCCTAAAATTAATCCTAAAAAAGATGCCATAATTGGAAGCGTTAATCCTAAAACAAATACAAGTTTAACATCCCCTCCTCCTAAAGCTTCTTCTTTAAACATAAACTTTCCAAGTAACATAATAATATACATAAATAAAAACATAATAATACCATATAAAATATATGTTAATGAAGGAATAAAACCATATTTAAAAATATTTATAATAATTATTAATATTCCAAAAAAGATAGTAACTTCATCAGGAATTATATAAAAATTAACATCACTTACTATAACAATAGAAAGTAAACTAACTAACGCTAAACCTATTATTAAATCATAACTAAAACCAAAAGAATAAAAACATGTTGCAAAAAGAAGTCCTGTAAATAGTTCAATTAATGGATAAAATAAAGATATTTTTTCTTTACAAACCTTACATCTGCCTTTTAGAAAAATATAAGATAAAACTGGGATAAGTTCTAAAAAACTTAATTTATGATTACATTTAGGACAATGACTTCCTGGTTTAATTATAGATTCATTTTTACATAATCTATATCCTACGACATTATAAAATGACCCTAATATTGTTCCAAGAAGAAAAAATACAATTGTAAAGTATATTTTCATAATTATAATACCTGTGAATTAAATGATAACATAGGAATTATTACAGATAAGATTACTGTACCTACTATTGCTGCTAAAAGAATTATCATTACTGGTTCAATAAAGGTATTTAATCTTTTAACATAATTAGCATATAGATCTTCATAATATGCTGCAACATGACTCATCATTGTTGGAAGTTTACCAGTATTTTCTCCAGTAACAAGCATTTCATATGCTACAATTGGGAAAGCCCATTTTCCTTTAAATGCATCACTAATTCTTGCTCCTTTTGCCAAATTATCTAAAGACTCTTTAATAATATCACTATAAACTTCATTTGTTGTAATATTACTTAATATTTCCATTGTATCAGTTATAAATACATCATGATTTAAAAGTGAAGCAAATGTTTTTGTAAACATCGCTACTTCTTTATATATTACTAAGTTTTTAACAACAGGAAGTCTCATATAAAATGATTGCATTGCTTTTCTAAAAGGTTTTATAAATTTAAATGCTAATGTATAAATAACAAGTATTCCTATAATTATTCCAATAAGAATAAGACCTTTTGTTCTTAAAAAATTACTTATTTCTATTACTTTTAATGTAATATTAGGAAGTTTTGCATTATTAGAACTAAACATTTGAGTAAATGTTGGAATAACATAAGTTAAAATAAATGTAATAACTGCAATTGAAAAGACAAATATAATCGTAGGATATGCCATTGCACTAACAGTTTGTTTTCTTGTTTTATCTATTGTAGTATAATATTCTGCCATATCATCAAGAACTGAAGGTAAATCTCCAGTCATTTCAGCTGTTTTAGTCATATTAATAAATAATTTAGGAAAAACATTTCCTTGAGCCGCCAAAGCACTTGAAAAACTTTCTCCTTTTACAAGCTCATAACCAATATTAGAAAATATTCTTCTTTGATTTGCTTTTACTGATTGTCTTTCAAGAATTCTAACTGAATCAATTAAAGATATACCTGCTTTTAAATAAGTTGATAATTGTGTTAAAGTAAAAGATAATTCACCATAACTTAATCTCGTAACACCAAGTTCTATATCTTTTGATACATCAAGTTTTAATACCTCATAACCTTCATTACTTAAATAAACTGAAACTTCATCTTTATTATATGCATCAATATAACCATTAACTTTTTTACCTTGAGAATTTATAACTTGATATTTAAATCTAGTTTTTTTTACACCTTGTAAAGCCTCTTTTATATTTTCATTTTTATTACTATTGTTAATTGTATTAATTTTATTTTTTTCAATTTCATTTGTTAATGATGGATTAATATTATTAGTATTATCACTAACCATATTAATATCCGTATGAAAAGTACTGTTTTCATTAGAATTATTAATATCATCACTTACGGTATTAATATCTGTATGTGAAATATTATTAGTTTCATTATTTGAAAAATTATTTGAACTGTCATCATTAATAATTTTATTTATTTGTTCATCTAACAATTTATCTTCATTATTTTCCATATACATACCCTCTTTACTATACAATACTATTTTATATTAAATTTTAATTAAAATCAATAATAATTAACTAGATTTCTACAATTGTTACGCCATCATTAAATAAATCTAATTTATATGTAATAACTTTTTTATTATTTTTTAAATATTTATGTATTTCTTCTTTTAAAATATAATTACCTTTACCATGAATTATTTTAACTAAATGATTTTTTAAAATAATATTTTCTTTAATAAAACTATCTACTTTATAAATAGCTTCATATCTATTACATCCATGTAAATCTAATTCATTTATGTTTTTATATAAATAATAATTATCTATCATACGCTTCACCAATTATATTATATATTATTATGAATAAAAATAAAAGAAAAAGTCTTTAATAGACTTTCGCTTGTGTTGTTTGTATAAATTTAAAAATTACTTCTTTTTTTATATACAAACATTGAGGTTAAACAAATTGTTACTAAAACACTAGTTACAACATAATATATAATATTATCGCCAGTATTTGGATTAGAAGTACTAGCTAGTATTCCATAATGACTTAAATGTGTTGTTTCAAATACGATATAACCATTATCTAAAGTTGCAGGTAATGTTTCTTTTATTAACCCATCTTTTATATAGACAACTTCATATTTATTAAATTTCTTTAAATCATTAGGTATTGCAACTCTTATTTTCATTTTAGTATTACTGATTTTAACAACTTCACCATTTTCTAAAACATTTATATCTACTACATATTTAACATTTTTATCTGCTAAATCTTTTTCTACTTCAATTGGTCTTATATCCAACTTATAGTTTTTACTAACTCCTTTTTCAAATTCAATTTTTCCTTTTGTTTTCCCCGTGCTTTGAATTTCTTTTACTGTTTCTTCTGCAGGTTGTTCTGGTTCTCCTGAATTTTTAGTCCAAGAAGCATATAGAGTTATATTTTTATATCTTTCATAACCATTATCTTCTTTTATTAAAGTATCTTTTTCTACATCTGTTTCATTTTCTTTATCCCAGAATCTCCAATAAACATATTTTAATATTTCGCCACTTCCATCTTTTTTAGTATTCCATCCTTTAAAAGTATATCCTTCTCTTACTGGAGTATATGGTAAAAGTGACATAGTAGTTCCTGAATTATCTCCACCTATGTAATCATAACTATTAATTTCTTTACCATTTAGTTTTCCACCATTAGCATTTAATTTTAGTACGATTCCTTCACCAGAAAAAGTATCTTGTGTATATGTTGCTGTTAATGTTATACAATCACGATTTGCAAAATAACTAGAATCAATTGATGTTACAAACTTTCCATCTAATTCCCATCCAGTAAAAGTATAACCCTTTCTTACTGGAGTATATTTTGTTAAATCAACTGTTTTAAATTCAGTACTTTTACTAGTTAACTTTACTATTTTTTCGCCATTTATTGTTCCGGCAAAACCATCAAGTGTTATATAATATGTACCTGTTCCTTGTAATGGTTTATCAGAAAATATTGCATATAAAGTTAAACCATTTGTATATTCTCCTCCGGCTACTTCTCCACTCCAACTAAACTCAGTTATTGCAATATCTTCATTAGCTTTTTCTCCAATAAAGCTACCCCAATAAGCAAATTCATTTTTACCATTAAATGGTACAATTTTTTTTGTTAATTCAGATAATTTAACTGTTATTTCATCTTCATTAACATTAAATCTTATAACTTTTTCACTAGCACCATCAATACTAACATCTCCATCACTACTAGTTAATATTAATGAATATTTTCCATCATCACTAATTGTTAAAGCATTTGCACTTATTACACCACAAAAACCAACAACTGTAATAAATAGAAATAATAATATTTTTTTTAATTTCATTTTTCTTTCCTCCTTTTACTTCATTATAAGTTATAATATTTTATAAAACAACCAACTTACCATTATAGTCAATGCTTTTTATGGTAAGTAAACATATTATAAAAATAAAAAGATTTAAAAACTATTTATCAGCTTCTAAATCTTTTTTTAATTTACATATATTATCAATTATTAGATTTAACTGATATATATATTAAAATCTTTTAATTATTACACATTATATATAAATAATAGCTCTATTTATTGTCCAATTCATTTATAGAATAAGTATTATATCCTTCATATTGATAACTAGTATCAATTCCTTTCATAAATAATTGTCTATCATTAACTTTATCTGTCAAAGCATTTTGAAGTAAGATCCTTATTTCTGTATCCTTTACAGGGCTTCTTTCCATCGCAAATAAATAGTCTTCTTTATTTATTTTACTCCAATCTACAACCATATTTAGTTCCTTTTTTAAGATCATATCTAACCATATACGAGTACTTCTTCCGTTTCCTTCTGAGGATGATACCTAAGGACAGTTTCTTTATTTTCCCTATTTAATGTTAAAATTGGTATCTCCATTCAATTTTTATATCTCTTGAATTAGTTTCAGGATCATATTTACCAACTATGATTTTTTTAACAAATTCATTTATTATTTCTCTGGTAACTTCTTTTATTGAATTATACTTTTCATATAATTTTCCTACTTCTTCAAAATTGTATTCAGATTTTTCTAATTCATTTATTTGTTTATTAACTATTTCTAATCTTGCCATTAAACTACTTTTTTCATTTTTAAAGTTTTCTTTAAACATTTTGTATTCTTCATAATCAATTATACCAGTCTTTAAATCTTCATACATTCCTTGAGATATATTATCTTTTTGATTAATTTTCTTTTCAATTTCATTCTTTTCAACTAATAGTCCTTTCTTTTGACTATCATTATTATTACCTAGTATTTCTTTAATATTAATTTTATTCATAACAGATAAGTCCTTATACTTGTTTATTCTATCATTTATTTTTTCAATTAGAATTTCATCTAAAACATCAACTCTAATTGTTTTTGAATTTTTACAATTTGCATAAGGTTTGCAAGCTTCAGTACATTTAAAGCAATGAACTTTTTCATTTTTTGACATATACATTCCCTTTTTAAAGTTTCCTTCGCAACAATCACATTTTATAACTCCAGAATATTTATGTTTTTCGCCATGTTCTTTACAAGCACGCGATCTATTTTCTCTGATACTAACTGCTTTTTCCCAAGTATTCATATCAATAATAGGTTCATGTGTATTTTTACAAACAATCCACTGTTCCTTTGGTAGTGTAATAATTTTTTTGTTTTTATAGCTTGGTGTCGTCGTTCTACTTTGTGCTAAATTACCAATATATACAACATCTTGTAGTATTCTCTTAACAGTACAATCACTCCAAACATTTTCTTTGGTAATTTTTCTGCTATATTTTACATTTAATCCTTGTGATAATTTATATTCATAAGGACAAGGAATATTATTCTCTTTTAAATATCTAATTATTTTTCTAACACCATAACCTTTTTCTGTAAATAATTCAAATATTTTTTTAACTACAACACTTGCAACAGGATCAATTAATAAATGGTTTTTATCTTCTGGATCCTTTATATAACCATAAGGTGCAAATGGACCAGTAAATTGACCATTAGCGTGTTTATCTTTGATTGTATCTCTAATATTTTCTGATAAATCTTCCAAATACCATTCATTAATAAGACCATTTATTTGTCTTGATTTTTTATTTCCTTTAACAACTGTATCGGCATTATCAACTTTACCTACAAAGCGAATACCCCATTCTGGAAATAAACCATGGATATATTTTTCTACATGTTCCATATCACGGGTGAATCTTGATTGCATTTTACATAGAACTATATCAGTTTTTCCAACTTCACAGAATCTCAAACATTTATTATATTCTGGTCTTTCATTATCTACTCCTGAATAGTCCTCATCACAGAATATTGCAACTACTACCCATCTATTTGCTTTAGCATGTTTCAATAACATGGATAATTGATTTTTAATACTTTCACTTAATTCTTCCGGTGTTTTTTTATCTTTATCTTCTTCTGATAATCTGACATATAAAATAACATTTTACCATACCAGTTATACTCTGAGTTATAAATTTCTCTTACATAAGCTGCTCTTTTTTTAATTTCATAACTTGGAGATAAAAAACTATCATCATTTTTAATATCTAAATTAAGTAAATTTATGATACTTGGCGAAACATACTCTAATTTACAATCATCCATCAAATCTTTTAATTGTTGATTTCTTCTACTTGCGATTGTATCTTCTGGATTTAATTTAGAAATAGATTTAAATTCTATTTTTTTCTCATTTAGTTTACTTATAAATTCATTGAACTTTTCTTTTACATTACTTATAATTTCATCATAAGTAGATAATACAATATTCACCGACTTATTAACTAAAGAAGAAAGCATATTATTGAAATTAATTCTATTTTCCGAATTTCCAATATAATAGCCATCACGATATATTCCAACAACTTCATAATTCAATGCTTCTGCATAATCCATAAGTGCTGTTGCTCTTTTTGTTAATGTACTTTCAATTTCTTCAGAACTTAAAGCTTTATTTTCTTCATCTGTTAATCCTACATATAATACCACCTTTTCCATTAGTACATCACCATCCTTTTATGATGACATACCTTCAAACTCTCTTTTTTAGGTGTAAGAATACTTACATAATAATTATAACATGTATTAATATTCTTTTCAGCCATTTAGACCAACTTTCTCAAAAATATTTAAAATTATTTTTGCCCATTGATAATTAACACTTTTTTTAATTTCTTCTTCTGTTAAAGCATCATTTTCTATTTCAATGACATTATACCTTTCTTTCATTTTAATAACCCCCTTATTTATTCTTTTTATTTTTTAGTAATTTGATTGTTCCAACAACTTACCAATCAATACAACTTGATAACCTTTTCTATTTGGATTACAAGTTATTAATGTTATATATTTATCACTATTACTAAGCAAAACATCTGCTTTGCCTGTTTTTTCTATATCATATTTATTGGTGATTTCATAATTATATTTAACCCCTTTATAATAAACATAAACACTATCACCAATATTAACATTTATTAATTTCTTAAAATAAGAAATGTTACTATTCCCAGAATGTGCATATAAAATAAAATTACCCTCTTTGTCAGGATAATTACTATGTCCATCAACACTTATAGCATAATTAATCGAGCTAAAGTTCTTAGTGCTATCAACTACACCTCTTTTTAAATCTATACTAGGTATTTCTAAAACTGCTGTATAATTTATTTCTTGTTGATATTCTTTTTTTATTTCTGGTTGTTCTTCTTCTATTTCTTCTTCATCTACTATTTTAGTTTCCTCAATGTAATCGTTTACCATTTCTTCATCTTTTTGAGCTTGATAATAATTATAAACACTCAAAAATGATATTATTACTAAAGAAACAATTATGAATATTTGACCTATTACTTTTAGTTTTCTTTTCATATTTGATTTTCCCTTTCTATATTATTCCAAAAAGATATTATTGTTTTTTTAATTTTCTTATTTGTTGCAATTTCTACTGTTATATCATCAGTAAATAATTGCTTTAATTTTATTAAATTCATTTTGTTAAACAATGTAGCTATTTCTAATGTATAAACCTCATCATCATCCTTTATCTCATTAATAATTCTTCCTTCAAATAAATCTTTTAATTTTTTTAAAAACAGCAAAGCATTGTTCTCGCTATTTATATTTTTAATAATTTTTCTCATTTTGTTTTGAGTTTGTCTTTGACTAGAAGTGATTATTTTTTGCATTATTGCCTTTTCTTTACTATTATTATCTTTCTCATAATAATCTCTCAATTTTTCAATCGTATAATAATTATCAGTTAACCTTTTAAGTACCTTTGTTTCTCTTTCACAAATTGGCACTTTTTTATATTTTGGATATAAATCACTATACATATATGTATCTCTAAATATTGGATTACCAAATACAGGAAAGATAATAGTTTTATATTTAAGTGCAATAATTTCATTTGCAGTTAATAATTCTCTACCCAATAAAGAAGTAGTTTGATTGCCACCTATCTTGAATGGATCGGTACTTGTACTTAATGAGCTAGTTGTTATTGTTGCTTTACCGAGCTTTTTTTCAATAATTTGTGCACACTCCACACTATTAGTTTTCAAATAACATAAAGCCGAGTTATCAATTATTATACTAGCTATTTCTTTACCATATATTTGATCTAATTGTGCAAATGATTGTATGAAGAATATATATCTCATTCCCCTGGAGCGGGCTACACTAACCGAGACCTGTATGTCTCTTATGGGAGGGATTGAGGCAAATTCTTCAAGAATCCATTCAACCTTAACAGGAAGAGTGCCATTATTTTCAGGTAAGTTTGCAAAATTTGATAGATCTTTTATTAACATTCCCAAAATAATTGTAACTAATTGATAATAACTATTATCTTCATCTGGCACAATTATAAAAAGTGCTGTTGGTTTTTTAGCAACATCAGTAAGATTAAACTCACTTATGCTAGTTACATTTTCTACATTTAAATCATCAAATATAGACATCTTTTCTCCAAATACAGCAGTTACAGATTTATAAGTATTCTCAGCTGCTGAAAGTATTGATGTTAAATAGTCTTTTGATAAGCTACCATAACTTCTAGTGTTCAAATTTCTTTGTAAATATGTCTGATTTTCTTTAATCAATGAAGAATTTTGAAACTTTTTTATACTTGCAATATTGATTTTATTTTCACCGATCAATCCTTTTTTAAAATCCTCTAAAAAAATTCCTGTTAATCCAATAAATAATTGTTTACTACTATTAATCCAAAATGGATCCTTACTTTCTTTTTCAGTAAATATTAAATTTGCAAGAGAAATAACTAGATGGTTAGCCTCTGCTTGATGATTAGAACTTTTATTTTGATTATCTTTAATTTTTTCTAATAAATCATTTTGTGATAATGTATTCAAATATTCCTCTAACTCTTTTTTAGTATGATTCTCAAAAATATAATTTTCAAAAAGTTTTTTACTTTTTGCATTTTTTTCAATGTCATCCTGATTATTTTTTATTACCTCAATAATATAGTCTGCTAAATTATATTTACTTATAATCTGTTCCATATATTTTTTGCTTGTAAACATTTTTGATATTGATATTTTATTTACTTTTATAAAATATGACAAAAGGAACATCATATTTTTATCATACATACAATGTTCCTTCCATTCTGTAATGATTGGTTGCATAATATTAATTTTATTTGATTTGGTTGGATTTCTAAAATCTATCGTAACAACATCATAACCATTTTCTTCAAAAATTTTACCAGTTGTTTTAAAAAGTTCTGCTTTGGGATCGGTTAAAACTACTGAATGTTTTTCTTTAGCAGTTGCGAATTGGATACAGATAGGAATACTAACAGTAATTGACTTACCACTACCAGTAGAACCAATCAAAACATAATGTGGTGATTTATTATCATAATATACATTTTTAAACTTTCCATTTTCTTTTTCATACCAAACTGGAAAACCAGCTTTATTAATATTATTTAAATCTTCTTTATCAAAGTTTGCTTTTATTTCTTTTTTATCAGCAAATTTACTAGAGCCATGCTCATTATTGTTTTTTAACTTTCTTTTAAAAATTCTTGGCTCTATTATTATAATAAATACTATAAGTGATATAACTATAATCAATAATATTATCATAGGTGGAGATATAGAATCAAGCTTTACACTATCCATTCTTTACATCTCCAAAACTTCTTTATTTTCTTTTAAGAAATCATTATATTCTAATAATTTTTCTTTTTCTTTTCCATAAACAGTAGATAATGGATAACCAAAATTTTTTTCACTTTGAGAACAACACATTATTTTATTATTAACAAATGTATATAGTTTACCTTTTCTATTTATATAATAATCATAGTTATACCCTGTATCCAAATCCAATTTAGTTAATAGGTAATACTTTTCTGGATGAAGTTCTTTATCAGATTCAATATGTTTGATTTTTGATAAGTTACCACTTAATATTGCATCAACATTATCTTTATACTTTTTGTAAGTTTCCACAACACCAATATCCTTAGCATCTTCATAATAATTATCTAAATAGTTATTTAATACTAATTTAGAATATTTGCTATTAGAAGTTGGATGAAAATTACCACTTACCAAGTTATAAATAAATTCAGCATAAGTTTCTTCAAATGTATTTCTTTGACATAAAAATTCTGAATTATAAAAAGTTAATGGATATAAACTTGAATCTGCTAGATCAGCTGAAATGTTATTTTTCTTCTTATCAATGTTAATGTTCTTTATATGATAATAACTCATATTACATCTCCATTTCTTTATCAGAATTCTTTTCCAATAATTTAACTATATCAAATTCCGAAAAACATATTATCGTTGGATCGTATTCTTCTCTTGCCTTTAATGCACTTTCATATAAACTTTTATTTGGATATTTTTTATAATCTTCAGGATCGTTTCCTGTAATTCCAATTTTATTAAATTCCTTAATCAATCTTTCATCAGTTATTTTTCCCATATATCTATACCAGTTTTTACCACTATGGTAAGTTTTTATAATTTCTGCTTGAATAGGTATATCAACTAACGAATCTGTATCTTCTATTACAGTTTGAAAGTAAGGAGTTCCATCAGATTCTTCCATTGTGATATTATAACCAGCTACCAAATTAGCATAATCAGAATTTCTTATTGTTGTAGTACCACCTACATCATTAGTTATTGAACATTCACTAATTTCAACTTTATCACCTTCACTCAAATTTCTTTGTTCTCCACTTAACAATAGACCTTCCATTTTTAATTTTTTGATGTCAAATCTTTCTTTTATATAATCAAACAATTCGTTTCTAGAACAAAAATCTTTATTAACACCACTTATTATAAGTAAGAACCTTAATTTATTATCTCTTATACCTTCAATGACACTACCCATTGTTCCATCAGTACCTGTTCTTATAGAACATTCAGGTTGCCATTCATCTCTCATCTCTTCTATTTCTTTAGCATAATCATTTATTCCCATTGCAAAACACGCAGTATCAACACCAATATCATATTGTTTTAATTTTGTATTTTTTAAAACTTTTATTTCTCTTTCATCTGTTAAATTACATTCATTTTCATCAGTTTTAATTATTATAAAGAAATGTATATGTTTATCATCATCTTCTTCAAAGTCAGTTGTACCAAATTGCATTTCTACAAAAACATCTTTCATATCCATATTTTTATTTTCATATCTACATGGAACATTACTACCATAACTTGGATCAGATATAATAATATCATTTAATTCTTTTATTTTACCCTTAAATTTCATATTTTCCCCCTTTATATTTCTAAATTTTGTTCTTTATGATACTCTTCGTTCACACCATCAGTTGAATAAAATAGTTCTCCATATTCATTTTCAATCTCTGCAAAAGCATAATTTTGTCTTGACATTACTTTTTTCAACCTTGCAACAGCATCTTTTAAATCATAGTATGTACCATCAAGTACAATAGATTCTTTTGCATCTCTATATTCTTCTGTTTCCCATATCTTAATGCTAAAAGTATCATAATTTATATATTCAAATATATAATCACTTACAGCTTCTTTTATATCATCAATATCATTACAAACATATTTTGCTCCAGAACTATCTTCGGTTCCTATATACAATTTTTTAGTATCTTTATTATAACTTAATCCAATATTAAAACTTTTGTTTAAGTTTTCATTATTATCATTAGTTAAATACCATTTATTATTGTTTTCTACTTCAATATAATAATAATTTTCATCACAATTATCACATAAATAAGTGTAATCTATCAAATCACTTATTAATAATTTATTTTGGCACTTAGGACAATTACAAACTGTCATTAAATCATTTTTATTGTATTCTTTAGTTTGACTATAAGCGTTTTCATAAATATCCGAAATGACAGTTAAAAATTCTTTTATTTTTCCTTGATTATTATCTAATAATTGTATATCAGAATTATCTAAAATATCTATTAAGTATTCATATACAATTTTAGATTCTTTCAATATTTCATAATAAGTCATTTAATTTTCACACCTACATTTCCATTTCCTTATTAATATCAAAATCTTCTTTCTTGTTAATACCATTAATATTTATAAACTCATCATATATATCATTGTCTTTAACAAATGAATAATAATTCATTAACATTACAAAATCTCCTTCACTTATTAGATCATTCCTATCAACATTTCCTTTCTCATCTAAAGTTTTAAGCCCAATACCATTTCTTACTTTATCCGATTCAGTTTGTGTTATTCTCATAATTCTATTATTATTTACTTCTATATCTATGTTCTTTTCAAATAATTTATTTAAATCAATATCAATATTAAAATCATATAAAAAATTAGATGTTATAGTATCTAAAATATAATTTTCTAAATCTTTTGATGAAATAATCTCTGTTTCACTATCTTTGAATTTTTCTTTTTTTCTTTTAAACAATTCATTAATATACTCTTTATTCATATTCTTTTTCACTCTCCTTCTTTTTGCTATATTCTTCTATACTATTTACATTGTCAATCACAGAATTAAAATCATCCCATGCTCTTGTATCTAACACAAAATTATTATCAATAACCAACTCATATTTTCCATCTGATACTTCGTTAGTTGTAATATTATCAAAATTCATTTTTTTCTTTTTTAATAATTCTATATAAAAATCTGTGATACTACGCATATTAAACTCATTATCAGCACCAAATTCTTCAAACGGACTATTATTATTAAAATTAATTTCAAATTCATTACAAACTTCTAATAAAGGTTTTAAACTATCCTTATAATATTTAATGCAGTCTTTAAAAGATAACATTGAATCTAAATCTATTTTTAATGGCCTTTCAAAATAGTTATTGGTATGTAAATAAATTTCTCCGCAAGTATTACTAAAATTATCATACGCTATACTTTCATTATTATTTAGAGCAAATAAAATAGAAGCATACCTTTCTCTTTCTGCTCCTTCACTAAGTAAATAACATTCATTATAAAATTTTAAAGCATCATTTTTATTTTTATATACACTCAACGATCCATAACAATTTGTATATACTTCTTCCATCTCACACCACCTTTTATATTTCTTTACAATTATAATTTTTATATATAAATTCTTCTTCTCCAAAATAATTCTTAAATAACTCTTCTAATTTGTCAAATAATTCATCATCTGGCATATTTTTATCAAACCATTCTACCTCTTCTATTTCACTTTCCCAATAACCAGGTTCCAATCTAATACCATATTCAATGGTTGGAGAGCCATTTCTATAATGTAATTCTACGCAATGGCAAACATTTTTAAGTCTAGCAACTGTATATGAATCATTATCATTTAAGTTCTTTAAATCATTAATTAATTCTCCTTCAAGATAACCCTTATCTGGTATTTCTTCAGTATTCATGTATAAAATACTATTATCAATATTTAACTCTGACAAGATATCTTGTAATGATTCATTATACTCCCCTGAATCAAATTTTTTTAAATAATCAATACAATACTTTTCCCCTAAATCATATTGTTTTTTAATTTCTTTTAAACTCAATTCTTCAAAACATCTCAATATTATCAACTCCACTTTTCCATATTTTGTTAAGATATTCATTATATCTATTTATTTCTTTTTCTATACTTTTCTTGTTAAACACTATAATCATCTCTTTCTAATTTAAAATCTTCAAGAAAAGACTTTGTAGATTTTAAACCCTCATACCATTCAATAATATTATAATTACCATACCTACCTTCGTATTCTCCTAAAATATCTCTTTCTCCATCATCATAACTATTTTCATAAAAAGTAAAATCTTTAATTACATTATTAATTTTAATTAAATCTTCATCATTTAAGTTTTCTTTTAATGATTCATATTCTGTACAACTTTCTACATATCTCAAGTCATTTGTTATTACTTGTTTATCTATAATACTTTTAAACTTAGCAGTAATATATGAATTATATTTTATTGAATCCCTAGTTTTATATTTTTCAGCTATATCTTTAATCCTTTTTCCTCCATAATCAATACTTATTTCATTACTATTTAACTCATTTAATCTAATAAGGCCACTATTATTATGTACATGATTTTCTTTCATTTTAATTGCATCTTTAGTTGCAATACATAAATAATCACCATCAAAGCAATCATAATAGCATATATCATTATCACAATATACAAGTTTATTTTTACTATCAGGACATATTTTTTTTAGATACAAATCATTTTCTAAATCATCAAATGATAAATCTAAATACTCTTCAATTACTAATGGGACTTCAAAATTATTAATCAATGAATTTACATTTAATTCTTTCTTCAAATTAACATTTAAAAAATCTGGTATTTTCATTCCAGACTTTTTCATAGCATCATATAAAGTTATATTATTATTTAAGTATAAATCTCTTTCAATTTTTAAACCACCGAATAAAGTAATATTCTCTAATTCTGATAACATTACATAACCTAGTTCTGCAAAATCATCATCTCCTAAATGGCAATATCCAAACATTTCATAATCACCATTTTCTAATTTATTACCCTCTGTAATTAACCATGTCCCAGCACCTACTGGATTAAAATATTTAACTAGAACTTTAGCTTTACCACCCATACCATCTTGACTATATAGTGGATATTTCTCAAACTTTTTTTCTAATTCTTTTGTCATTAATTTCATTTTTTTCCTCCTTCTTACATATAATTTTTTCTATTCTAAATAGAACACATTTTTCTTCTATACATTTTTCATGAATAGGACAATCAAAACAAAAATCAGTTATTTCTAATAAAACTTTATTTTTCATAGCACTCTAATTCTTCCTTTACTTCAACATAATCTTTAACGTTTCTATCATCAATAAATCTCGTTTCTAAATCTCCATATCCAACAATTACGTATTCTCCAGTGTCAACCTCAATTACGTCATCTAATTTATATTTTTTTATTTCATTATTTAATATTTCTAAATCTTTGTCTGTATAATCTAAATCTTCTTTTAACTCTTTCCAATCCTCATAATCTATATGACACATAGAACTATCCGAACTACACACACAATCATATACGTATTTTAATAGTTTAGAGCATTTGCTAATCGTTGGTAATTTTGTATAATCATTATAATCATTTAAAATTAAAACTGCAAAAGCATTTTTAAGTTCTTTTTCGCCTAATTGATTTTTAATATTTCCTGTTAAATTTCTTATTTGAGTTTCATCATAACTTGCTATAATACTTCCTATAGTTTTTAAACCATTTCCAATGACAGCAAAACATTTGTAATCATCATAGTCTGTTTTCCATACACTTTGAACATCAACACTATATTCTTTTACTTTTTTATAAAACCATTTTTCATAATTCAACCAATTTTCAGAACTGTAAATTATTTGATCTAACCTTAATTCTGAATGAATATCATTTATATAGTTATCAATATTATCCCACTTTTCTTCACCTATATATTTTTTTATTTCTTCATATTCTTGTAATATACTCAATCTTTATCACCCCTTTATAAAACAAACTCTTCATTTTTTGATTTTTGTAAATTATAGTCTAACATTTCTTGTTCCATAAATTTAAACGGATCGAATTTTTCTGGTTCTACACCATCAGCATAATAATATGATAAAGGGAATAATTCCCAATCTGATTCTTTTGTAATTTTATATTCATTGGTTGATAAATCATAGCTCATATATTCTTCTTTATCTGGAGATTCAAGATGTCCGGAACCATCATCATATTTATACCTGATCCAATATCTTATAGTGCTTCATTTAGATTAAGTTATAATA
>OGMF01000094.1_pt1 | contig 102116 bp, 158 predicted proteins | sample 1572921 | NCBI WGS metagenome assembly OGMF01 (sample SAMEA2581919, study PRJEB24529) | metagenome | biome: Human gut stool | place: China | collected 2011 | reverse complement strand
AACATTGAACGGTTTTGAGGTGTTTGAAGAACTCATGCCAGGAGCAAGTGTAAAGAATAAACCTATTGTTTCTCCTACTAATGAGGAAGAGGAAGAAACAAAAATTGATCTTGAAGGAGTAGGAGAAGAACTCAGTGAAGAAGAGTTAAATAATATTCGTAAGAATACTAAAACTGAAACTGAGGAAGAGAAAGAGGAAGAGCTTGAAGAAGAAGATAAAGAAGTAAAATCTAAATCTAAAGCTAAACCTAAAACTACTACAAAGGAAGAAACAGAGGAATCTGAAGTTGAGGAAGAAGAACTAGAAGAGTCTGCTGATGAAACTACCATAGTAACAGGTTTCTTTGACTCTTTATCTGAAAAATTAGGTTGGGATGACATTGAGGATGATGATAAACCTAAGACTGTAGAAGATTTAATTGATTACTTTAACGATGTAATTGAAGAAAACTCAGTACCACAATACGCTAGTGAAGAAGTTGAGCAACTTGATAAGTTTGTTAAGAATGGTGGTAATTTGAGAGATTATTTCTCAATTGACAATGAAATTGATCTTGATGATATCGATCTCGAAGATGAAAGTAATCAGAAGTTAGTATTGAAAGAATTCCTTAAAGAAAAGGGTTTTAATGCTAAATAGATTGAAAAGAAACTTACTAAATATGAGGAAGCCGGTATTCTTGAAGATGAGTCTCAAGATGCTGCTGAAGCCCTTAAGGACATAAGAGAGAATAAGAAACAACAGCTATTGAAAGACCAAGAAAATGCCGCTAAGCTCGCAGCCCAACGTCAACAGGAGTACTTTGATACCGTTGTCAACGAAATAAAGGGCATGGATAATATCCGCGGTGTTAAAATTCCAGAAAAGGATAAACAAATACTGTTGGAATATATATTCAAGCCTACCTCTGATGGTATGACTAAATTCCAGAAGGATTGGTCTAAGAGCGTAAAAAATTTAATTGAGTCTGCCTACTTTACTATGAAAGGAGATACGCTTGTAAAAGCTGCTGAAGTAAAAGGTCAAAATGCAGCTATTAACAAGTTTAAGAATAGTCTTAACAGAACAGGAGTAAGTAGAAAGACTAAGAAACAGGATAACACTAGCACCGAGTCTATGTGGAATTCCTTCGCACGAAGATTGCGTGCTAATTAATAATAACTAAAAATTAATTTACTAGTATTTTATGGATAATAATATTCTAAATAATTTGGTACTGTATAAAGGTAAGTGGTTCAGTGATTTGATTGATACCGCTAAGATTTCTGCAGCATCACAATAGAATCCGTATCAGGTTGCTACTGTGTTGTCCTATGTGTTCGGTACCAAAGATAATGGTTACAACACTTCTTTGGATATGCTTACTGGTGGTCTTGGTAATGTAATGACTATCGACCAACCGAGCTGGGAGTGGAATGTAATGATTGATGCTGATAGAGCAGTTACAATTAGAGATGCAAAATGGAATGGCGCAGCTATTACAGATAATTCAACTGCAGGTCTTGGCAATACACCTATTATGCTGTGGTTAGAAGATAACTGGTTTGGTCCTACTGCTGTATTGGAATTTGATGATAAGGAATTCCAAGTACGTGTAGCAGGTGCCCCATATCAGGACGGTAACTTGTGGGTATATACTTGTTTTGTAGCCGATGGTCAGCCTACTTCTTATATCCCCGCAGAACTCTTGAAACCGGGTTGCCAAGTATCTCGTCTGGCTTCTGCTGTTGAAGAATACAGTGAAGAAGGTGATATCCTGAACTATAATACTCATTTCAAGATGCGTAATTATCTTACTACAATTCGTATCAACTATGATATTACTGGTTCAGCCTATTCTACGGTAATGGCAATTGCTTTGCAGGATCCTAAGACTGGTAAGAAGTCTTATTTGTGGGCTGATTATCAGGAATGGGTAGCTCTGCGTGAATGGTATAAGAGATGTGAACGTATGTTGGTTTACATGAAATCTAATGTAAATAAAGATGGTTCTTGTAATCTGAAGGGTACTAACGGTCGTCCAGTATTTATTGGTGCTGGTCTGTTGGAACAGATTGCTCCGTCTAACAGACGTTACTATACTCATCTTACTGCAGAATTGCTAGAAGACTTCCTGTTTGACCTGTCTTACAATGTACTTGGTACTAACGAACGTAAGTTTGTTGCATTGACTGGTGAAATGGGTATCCGTGAATTCGATAGAATTCTGAAGGAAAAGGTAGTTAACATGCACCTTATTGATACTGTATTTGTAACTGGTTCTGGCGATAGTCTTACTTTTGGTGGTCAGTTCAAGACTTATAAGATGACTAATGGTATCGAGTTGACTCTGAAGTATTTCCCGCTGTATGACGATATTACTTACAATCGTAAGTTGCATCCGGTTACTCTGAAACCGCTGGAATCATATCGTATGACGTTCCTGGATCTGGGTAGACGTGATGGTGAAGCTAACATCGTTAAGGTAGTTCGTAAGGATCGTGAATTCGTAACTTGGACTACTGGTGGTGCAGTTCTTCCGTCTGGTTATGGTAAGTCTATTAATACTCTGAGATCTAATGGTAAGGATGGTTACACTGTATTCTTCCTTGGAGAAATGGGTATTATGCTTAGAGACCCCAGAGCATGCGGAGAATTAATATGTGACGCAGATTAATTCAAAAAAGTTAAACTAATTTGGGAACCTTATTAAGCTACTCCCGTTATTAACATATCTAACACATTAAGGATATGAAAAGTAACGAAGTATATAAAATAACAAATAAGTTAACTAATAAGGTTTATATTGGAATAACAAATCAAGGTTCTGGTGCGAGATATCGCCATCATTGGTATGAATCTCGCATCGGCGAACCTTCTCCGATTCATCGTTCTATGGCGAAATATGGCGAAGAAAGTTTTACATTAGAAATAATTGATTTTGCTGATACCTACGATGAGTTAAAAGAAAAAGAGAAATACTGGATTAAATGGTATAATTCTACAGATAGGAGTATAGGGTATAACTTAACTGAAGGCGGAGACGGAACTTTTGGTAGAATGCATTCTGAAGAGACCAAAGAAAAAATCAGACAAAAAGCCTTAGGTCGTAAAGCGTCAGAAGATACTAAAAAGAAGATGTCTGAATCTAGAAAAGGTAAATGTTCTGATAAACAAAAGGAACACTTATCTAAATTGCAAGAGCAATGTAAAACTAAAGTTTATCAGTACTCTAAAACTGGAGAATTTATAGCAGAGTATGATTCTATTATAGAGGCTTGCAAAGCTAATGGTTTAAGCCGTAATACCATCCGCATCCAATTAAAGAATCCTCCAAGAAATCCAAATGATCACAGAATAAAATTTCTCTGGAAAACTGTTAAAACAGAAAGATACTAACTGAACAATCTAATTAATAATTATGGAAGTAATCGTTAGAATAATTAAAACCAATCCCTGGACGGGGATTACTAAATGGCCTACATGTTTTGACTATGTAAGCTCTTACTGGACTAGATCTGGTAATTTATATACTGGTTTATCTGTAGAAGATGCAGCTAGATTAGAAAAAGAAATTGGTTATCCTGAGGGGTAGTTATCACCCAGTAGTGCATTTTGGGATACTTTTGCTATTAAGATAGGAAAGAAAGATGTACTACTTGACACTAATAGACCTGAGGACGAATTAAAATATTTATTCCTTAAGAATCATAAGAGAGTAGCAAACGGTTTAAATAATATCAAACCTGGTACAGATTATGTTATGATTAATAAGGACAGTGAAGCAGAGGAACAGAATAAGTTCAATAAGGTTAAGCGTGAAGCATATAGAGAGATGGATAAGATGTCTACTGAAGAAATGCGTAAGTGTTTACGTCTCTATGGTATGAAATCAGATTCTATGTCTAATGAGGTTGCTGAAGCTAAACTGTCAGAATTTATTGAAGCTGATCCTTCTAAGTTCTTGATGAAATGGGTAAATAATCCTAATAAAGAAATTAACTTCGTAATTGAAGAAGCTATTGCTAAAAACATTATTAGAAAGAATCGTGCTCAATATTACTTTGGTACTGATTTAATTGGTAATGGTCTTGAAGATGTAATTGCTTATCTTAAGGATAAGAAGAATCAAGAAATAAAATTGGCAATAATGTAGGAAATAAAATCTAAGTAATGACTAATAAAGATTCTCATATAATTTTCAAGGTAATTCTGGATAAGAATGCAGAAGGTATTGCTTATGGCGGATGCCCCGCATTTTTAGACGAGGAAGTAGACTTATTTCTTAATCAAGCACAGCTAGAAATCTTAAGTAATAAGATTACTGGCAATAATGCTTTAAGAATAGGTTTAGAAGGTTCTGTGTCTAACTTATCTGAAATAGAGAAGTTAATAGCTACAGATGTTAATCTTCATGCTGTACATACAGGCTACAATGAGTATGCATTAGAAGATGTTCATGATGAAGATAATAGAATGACTATACTTAGTGTATTACTTAAGTATGGACAATTCTAGACTAACTGCGTACTTACTAGTCATGAATTAGTAAAGCCTTTTAAGTAGACTTATAATAATATACCTTGGGTAGAGAATCCAGTAGCTACTTTAGAAAATGATAAACTCTTAGTATACGTAGATCCTGTTTTAATGCAGGATCCTATGTATGCTCCAAGAGTAGAAGATAATACAGAGTTCTATAGAGTAGATATTACTTATGTTAAGAAACCAACTAAGTTTGACTACACTAAACCTGAACAAGAATTAGATTTTCCTGAAGATGTCATGTATGAGATTATTAATAGAGCTGTAGTAATTGCTTTAGAGAATATAGAATCTCAGAGACAATCTTCTAAGTTTTAGTTAAACCAAGTATCTGAATAATTATGCGCGAAAGAGATTTTCAAATAAATGTAGAAAGGCAACTGAATAACATTATAACAAACTATAATGATGCTATTAAGTTTCCTTCAGATACTTTGTTTCATTTCATAAACAAAGCTAAAGACGAATATGTTAAATAGAACTTTAGAGTATTCTAGAGAAATCAAGAGATTACTGATAACATACGTACTTTAGTAAATACTAAGAGCTATACTACTTATAGCTTTAGTAAATTAGGTAATAAATGGGAAACTGATTATCCTGAAGATTATATGTTTGCACTTGGTGAAAATGTATACATAAGTATAAAGGATAATAAATGCAATAACTTAATTACTCGTGAATCTGATGTAATAGAGGCTACAATAGAGACAGTAAGCTCTAGACTAAGTAATAGTCTATCAGATCACAGATTGCGTTATAATCAAGCAAAACCTATTAGAGTATATACTGACAATAAAATTGTATTATATACTGATGGTAAATATGATATAAGTTCTTATGAACTTACCTACTTAAGAAAAGCAAAAGATCTGGGTAACGTAAGTGATCTTACTAAAGAATATACAGATCTTCCAGAAAATACACATTAGGATATAGTTGATCTAGCAGTTCAAATGATAGTACAAACTATACCTAATACAAGTTCTAAGAAATCTTAGGACGAATAATTAAGGCGCTTACCAACGTGGAAATCTGAAATAATGAAAGTAGAAAGTAAGCGAATAGACTAAGCGCTAATGTCTAATTTAAAAACAAACATTTAATATGATAACTTCAGTACACTCAGTTCTGATTGGAAAACAAGCTCCGGCTTCTTACACTACAGTAGATGCTTTGGCTGTTGGTGATGTTGCTTTGTTCGATGAGAATAAGGCTCTTATTAAGACTGCTGCTGATGCAGTAAATGCTAACTCTCTGTATGTAGGTGTAGCAGGTGAAAAGATGAATGTTACTATGCCTGATGGTACAGTAGCACAGAAAGCTAATATTGATTTCTCTACTGAAATTCAGAAAGCTTCTAAACCGTCTGCAGTAATCGGTGAATATGTAGCTCCTGTTGAAGAAAAGATTGTAATCACTTTAACTAACGCTACTATTATTGCTGGTAATCGTTACGTTTTGCGTATTGTTTATAAGGATATGTATGAAGCCGCTTGGCAGTTTACTCATACTTATGAAGTATATGCTGAAACTACTACCCCTGCAGATTTAGTAAATGCTCTGTTAAAGAAGATCAATGCTCATAAGAACCGTAGAGTACAGGCTTCTGCTTCTGCTGCAGTTCTGACTTTGACTGCTATGTCGAAGGATGATAACGAAGGCGTTTATTCTTTAAATGAATATAGCGTTGTATCTATGGAAGCTTCTCTGTATGAGACTATTCCTGGTGCATTGCTTGCTAATCAGCCTAAGGCAGTTGTAGGTGCTACGATTGTTAAGACTGCTGGTAATCCGGGCAAGGGTTATTGGAAGCAAGTACGTGATGCAGAAGTACGTAACATGGGTTATAAAGGTCACGTATTTACTGGTGCATATCCTATTGTTGAACAGGCTCGTAAAGTAGTAGAAGATGCAGAATATGATTATGCTATCATTGAAAACGATAACCTGTACTTGAGCAATGATAATCAGTACATCAAGACTACTCCGTTGACTACGGAAGTTTATTGTCCTAGTTTAGTTGATTCTATTGTAGATAAAGGTATTCAGTCATTTATTGCTGGTAAGACAATTGCCTAATCCACGTTAGAGAGATTGAATTTGGGATAAGATTCCTTTTACAAACTACAGAAGTGGAGTTGTGGAATATTCCACTCTCCACTTTTTTTATTGTTGATATATGGACAAATTAACAAATATACAAATAGATGGTGATAAACTGACCTTTAAGATAGAGACTGAAGTAGATCTTAGTAACTATGGTAAGGAAGTTTATATAGATGAAGTATGGAATTTAAAGAACATACTTGAAGACAGTCCTATACATAACATTAGCTTTTCCGAGAATATTACAGTAGATTCCGAAAATAATGTAACTGTAACTAATGACGATATTCTAGAACTAGATTGGAATATGAAATACGTTACTTTGAGATGTTTTACGGAATAGGAAGAAATACATTTTCATGGCATATACTACAATCCTTCAATTGTATATATGGCAGAGATTAGGAAATTACATACTCACTGCTCAACTTGTTTAGATGATCAGACTATGCAGAACATAATGTTAGTAGTCTTTAAGAGATAGTTACTTGAGTATGCTTTAGCATCCGATTACTATCGTGATGCTTTACAATTATATGTAGATATCTGTAGATTACTTGAGATATCTATTAAACCAAAATGTGCAGCTAGTACTTGCTGTAACAATGCTATTCTTACTCAGAAAGGTGATTGTTTCAATACAGAAAACGATAAGTGTCTTCATTTAGAGAAAGAGCGTAACTCTGCTACTTTATTTAGTGGTATTTGTTACTCTTGTTCTAACAATACTTGCAGTACAGGAAATTGCAGTAATGGTTATTGTAAATTATAAAATAAATAGATATGATACAAAAATGTGATGGTGTAAAGATATTGGACTTAGAAGAGAAGCTTGAAGCTACAGGTAGTGAATACATTGTTACTGCAGAAAAAGGCAATAACTATAAATTACCGCTTGAATCTGTAGCTGATATAGTTATAGGTAGTTCTAAGTTTAAAGCTGCAATTAAGGATGTATATGAATCAAGTACACCTACTGCATCTGTATCTTTAGATAAAGATCAATTTCTATTCTCATTTGGTATACCTGCTGGTAGAACTGGTGATGCTGGTAAAGATGGTAAAGATGGTAAAGATGGATAGGATGGCAAAGATGGTATTGATGGTGTACCAGGTATAGATGGAGATACTACTAGAGTAGTAATAGCATATAAGTCTACTAAGAGTATAGAAAGACCTGATACTCCTGTAGGAGGTAGTTGGGATTATGATACTAATACTATTACATATCCTGAAGGATGGTCTGGTAGTGATAGTAATCCTAATGGCTATGTATGGATGTCTACTGCTACATTCTCTAGTAAAGGTACAATAGTAGTACCTTGGAGTACACCTGTAAGACTTACTGGAGCAGATGGTCATGATGGAGCTGATGGTAGTAATATTGAATTCGTGTATAAGCTTACTGTAACTAGTTTAGTTACACCTACTAAACCTACAGGTAACAGCCAGACTGAAGCTATTAGACAAGGGTGGACTGATCATCCTACAGGTATTAGCGAACAATATCAATGTGAATGGGTTTGTTCACATAACTTACAAACTGATGGTAGTTGGAGTGAGTGGAGTGATCCTACTATTTGGTCTAAATGGGGAGTAAATGGTAAAGATGGTGATGGCGTAGAGTATATATATCAGATTACTAAATTACCTGCTTCTCCTAAAGAGATTACAGATAACAACCCAGATCAAGATGAATATATACCTCAATCAGCTCCTGGTGAACAACCTTGGACAGATAATCCTACTGGAGTAAGTAAAGAATTCCAATACGAATGGGTTAGTCAGAGAAAGTATAAAGGTGATACACATAAATGGGGCAACTTTAGTTCTCCATCATTATGGGCTAAATATGGAGACAATGGTCAAGATGGTCAACACCTTAGAGTAATGTATACTAAGACATCTGGTAGCGATGTTAAACCTAGAGACCCAGATAGATTGAATATTAATCCTGGTAGTATCTGGAGTGTAGGTATGCCTACTGCTACTGGTAAAGAAGCTATATGGGGCATTCAAGCTCTTGTTACTTTTGATAATAAGTTAGTAATTGATGAATCCTTACCTGAGGATGAAAGAGGTTGGCAAGGTCCTTATTTAATTACAGGTGTACCTGGTCTTGATGGTAATAACTTTAATTATCAAGTAGAAGCATTTAAATAGAGCTAGACTCAACCTGATAAGCCTACTAGTAATGACCCATATAATCCTGGTGATGGTTGGGTACTTACTCCTGATATGTCCACAGGTATATGGTGGAAATCTGTAGCATTAGTTCAAGGTGAAACAGGTTCTGTAATAGAATGGGGGGCTGTAGTAAAAGTAACTGGTCAAGGCGTTGTTATTAAAGGTACTTTGGACTCTACGGATGATCTTCCAATGGAAGGTAATTAGATAGGAGACGGTTGGGTTATTGATGGTTTCTTGTGGGTATGGAATGGTAGTGATTGGGTAAATGTAGGTAAGGTTCAAGGCATGGATGGTAACTACTATGAATACAGATTTGCTAGAAACAATAGTTGGAGTTCAGCTCCTTCGTTAGACCAAGATACTCGTTATCCTTCTGGTTGGAGTTCTTCAGCTCCTGCTTTAAGTGATGGTAAAGTCTTATGGGCTACTTTTGCTTATATCAATGGTAGTGATAATACTATGATAGAAGACTGGTGCGATCCATACTATATGACTGGTATGACTGGTGATAATGGTGGTTCAGGTGTTCCTGGAGTAGGTTATGAAGTTAGATACTGTAAAGGTACTGAAACTACTTATACAGGAGAACAATGGAGCGACACTATGAAGCGTAAGAGAGATCCAGAAGGTTGGTCTACAGATGTTCCTGAGTTAGTTAGTGGTGATGAATATAACTACATATGGTTTATTCAATGTAGAATAATAAATGACGAATTAGAGTCTGGTCAATATTGGTCTAAACCTAACCCTATGGGTGGTATAATTACTCCAGATCCAGTAGGTTCACAACCTATAGCATATCCTATGGGTATATATAGTACTACTACCCCTTACATTAACGATGGAGAAACTGCTCCATATGTATATGATACTGGAGGAGATACTGAAGGCAATCACTATTTCTTTTTAAAAGCCGTAATGACATGGATTGGTACGTAGCAGAATAATGAATCGCCAGGAACAGATACCTCTGGAGCATGGGAACCATTAAAAAACTTTGAAGCTATCTATACTGACTTACTTATTGCACCTAACTCATTAGTAGGTGGAGCTGTATTTAATAATAACCTGATGTTCTCACAAAGAGGTAAGAATGCTAGTGGTGGTGATAGTTCTGAATATCATTTGATTAATACTTCAGATCCTATGAACACTTCTAACTCATTTAGACCTAATTTCTTGTTAGACTTTGAGAATGGTGAAGCTTACTTTGGAGCTGGAGGTATACACTTAGCAGCTGATTCTGAGAATAGTTAGTTGTAGTTAACTACATCTGATACTAAGCTTACGCTAGACGGTAGCGGATTAAGTATGATTAATAATACTGGTGGATTATCTACAGTAGGTACTTATATAAAAAAGAACAATATATCTCAGCTTACTAATGACTATTAGTTTAAGTTAGATTCAACAGGCATGCGCATGGGTCAGGCCCAGACTCCATTTACTGAGTGGTTTGGTTTAAATTCTGATGGTAGTGGATAGTTAGCAAAAGGTAATATCACTTGGAATTCTTCTGGAGAAATTAATGAACTTAATGTAGGAGATAGTACTCACGGTAAAGTAATATTGGCAGGTAATAGTTTTAGTGGACTGAGAGTACCTCAATCTACAGATTCAGACTTTTATCTAATAGATATATACGGAACTTAGGACTAGTCTCCTGACTAGGGAAACATATATGTTAGATGTAGTAATGGTTCGTAGATACTCATATCTGGAAATGGTAGTATATACATATAGAAAGTATTAGGAAGCGATACATACACTGCTAATTTAAACCCAACAGAAGGTTTAATATTTGCAAAAAACAATCTTACAACTAAAACATACGCTAACGCATAATTACTATGGATAAAGCAAAAGAATATATAAACAGTAAAACAAACTCTATACTTAAAACTAATATACTTAGGAACAATAGAGATGTTGTAGCAACCATAGTATACAATGAATTAACAGATTTATTGGAGTTTAGTAACACATCTAGTGTTACTACTCCTATAGATTCTGAAATACTAAAGAGATACTTACATTAGGTTAAACCATAGTTATATAGTGGTATACCTATGAAACTCAAACCGTATTGTATTAAGTGTGGTTGTGGTAATGGATACTTTAGAGGATTGTATGATCCTTATGTATTAGCATTGTTGACAGAGGATGCAGATCCTTGGTTATGGGAAGATAACGGTGTAGTACTGTTAGAATAGTAGAAAGAAAATAATTTGATTGACAATGATAGCAAGAATTAAAGGTTTAAAGATTAGTCAAGCTTCAGAACGTACTGCTGTCACAGGATAGGAAATGATTCCATTCCAAGATGGTGAAAGAAATGGTAAGATCCGAATGATAGAGTTTAAAGATATGACTATGTATATCTTTGATCCTACTATCGTTGATGGTAAAGTAAGTCAAGAAGATTATGACGCATTAAAGCAAGCTATAGAGGAAGGTAAGCTTATCTATACTATTAATTCTAATAGAAATGGATTAGACTTAGCAACTGAAGTAGCTATAGTTGGTGGTACTATATACATTGAATCTCCTGACTTTATTAAAGAAGAAGGTACAGATAATATATCTCAAGTAGTATTTGATACTATTACTGTAGATGGTTCATTAAACTATAGTAAAGAACAATATACTACTACAGTTATTAAGACTACTGGAGATGGCACTAAAGTACTTACAGATAATGGTCAGTATGTATATATAGGTAACTTAGCGTTAACTAACATTAAGTTTAAAGATGGTACTAATACATCTACTTATGATTTAGTAACTAATGGTATTACCTTTAGACAGAACAGTACTCCTTGTGTATCATGGAATACTATTAAGAGTGGTAACAATATCTATATGGATATACGTATAGCTAATGCTACTGCATCTATGGATGGTCTAATGAGTAAGGAAGACTATGTAGAACTTAATACTACTATACCTGGGCAGATTGAAGATCTAAAGGAAGCTGACTCCAATATAAATAATAGAATAGACGATCTTGATGATAAGATTGATAAGGAGATTGCCGATAGAGAAGCAGAGATAGACCGTATAGAGAATAAGTTTGATGGAGTTACCGATAAACTAGAGGACGCTCTACAGAAAGAGATTGAAGATAGAAAAGCAGGTGATACTACTATTACTAATAGTTTAAATGCGTTCATTAGTACTAAAGGCCAACCAGGTGGTTTAGCTGAATTAGACTCAACTGGTAAGGTTCCTGCAGCTCAATTACCATCTTATGTAGATGATGTATTAGAGTTCTCTACTAAAGATCAATTTCCTCAAACTGGTGAAACTGGTAAAATATATGTAGCTAAGGATACTAACTTAACATATAGATGGACTGGTACTCAATACTTAGAGATTAGTTAGAGTTTGGCATTAGGTGAAACTCCTAGTACTGCATATCCTGGAGATAAAGGTAAAGCTAATAGAGATGCTTTAAATAGTATGCCTACTAAACTTACTTCATACCTTACTCCTACTACTAGTACTGGTGAATTAGTTAAGATTAACTATAAGTATGCAGCTAAAGATGGTTTAAATTACGGTCCATTACAGGACGATAATATAGATATACCATCAGCTACAACTACTAATGCAGGTGCTATGTCTGCAATAGATAAAGGTAGATTAGATGATTTATATAATGAATTTGGTAGTATACAGAATCCTGGCGATAAACTTGATTCACTACCTAAGAACTTAGTTACTGGTGTAGATGCAACGTCTAGAAATGCAACTAGCGTAACTATTAATTATAAGCAATCTGATTTGTCTACGGCTAGTAATTCATATGCTAATCCCATTACTAAGTCACAAACCATACCTTCTGCTAATCAAACTCAGGCTGGTGTAATGACTGCTAGTGATAAGTAGAACTTAGACGTTAATATACCTAATAGAATTACTAATCTAGATAATAAAGTAACTACTGAAGTAGATAGATTAGAATAGCTTATCGAGAGCAGTTCATCCGAGATTACTAATGATTTGAATGTAGAGATACAAGCTAGAAAGGATGGTGATGCTCAGTTACAGACTAATATTAACAATCTGTAGTCTACTATGAATACAGAATTAGCTAAGAAAGTTGGTAAAGTAACTGTGGCTGGTTCTGGTAATGCTGTTACTACTGCATCTATTAGTGGTGATACTCTTACTTTAACCAAAGGAGCTACATATAATAACTATGTACATCCTGCTGGTTCTGCACCTAGTAAAGCATCTGGATTCTATAAGTTCTCTACTGACTCTACTAGTCATATATCTGGTGTTACAGCTGTAACTAAAGCTGATATAACTGCACTAGGCATACCTGCATAGAATACTAATACTACATATACATTTGCTAATGGTTCTGCTGGTAATTTCACAGTAACTCCATCTGGAGGCAATGCATAGACTGTAAGCGTTGGTAAACCAGCTAATGCTGGTAATGCTGATACAGTTGGTGGTATTAGTCCATCTGCTTTTGTAAAGAAAGCTGGGGATACTATGACGGGAATATTAACAATAAGTCAAACTTCATCTGGCTAGCCTTTAACTTTGCACGGTACTGATGCTGTGAGTCTTATCTAGTTTGTTAATAACAAAGTAGAAACTGCAGAAGTAGGGTATACAAATTCATTAGGAGCATATTTATACAATGATAAACTGACAACTCATCCATGTATATCATTAGGTAGAGTAGACAGTTTAGATGAAGGAGCAACTTTCTATTATGGAGGTACTCATTATAAATTACTACATAAAGGTAATTATGCTAATGAGTTAGATTAGCGTTATTCACCAAAAATGGTATATAACTATGATAAAGGATGTTTGGTAAAATTAAGAAATGCATCTAGTGTTGATGCAATGATTACTGTAAGAATATTCGGTAATTCCTATTATACTACACCTCCGTTTGATACAGTAATATAGTTCTATAATTATAATTCAGGAAACTCAATAATATAGTATTCTGGGGTTAATAACGGAGCTGGATTTGGTGATATAAAGGTATTTAACTATAATGGTTAGGTCTATCTATGGTTTAAACAAACACGGCAATTCCAATCTTTTGTAGTACATGCTTATTATAGTAATAGCAGTGACTATAGAAACATGGTTGAAACTATTACCAATGAAGATATGCCTACTTCTGGAGTAACTAGAACAACAACTATAACTCCTAAATAGGCTATATACTCTTATGATAATATATCAGTAGGTAATGTTACATCTTCTGCTAGCATCAAGGCTTCTGCTAATATGGTCGCTAGGTATATTAGTTTCAATAATAGTGATGGCAATAATGCAGGTTATATAGGTTCAGGATCTCCAACAACTAATGATTTGTATTTTATATCTCAACGAGATAACGGCATTCATATTTCTGCAAATAATAGCACTACTACAGGAGGTATAAATTTAACCGCAAGTACCAATATGGTATCCATAGGTGCTGTTACTGCTACTGAGAAATTACATGTAGTTGGTAATATTAAGGCTACTGATAAAGTATATGCAGCTAATGGTTTCTTCAAAGAATCTGATGCTCGTTTAAAATCAGATATTAAACCTTTAGACTATACTCTAGACTAGATATGTTCTATACCTACTGTATCATTTATAATGAATGATTAGAAGCAGATAGGTACTATAGCACAGAACTTAGAGGAATTAGGTTTTGAAGATATAGTAACTGAAGGTGATACTCTTAAAACTGAAGTAAGTAATCCTGAACAGTTTGAATCATTCACTAAGGATGGTGAAGAGTATGTTAAGGTTAAGAAAGTAGAGTATGAGATGTTAGGTGTATTAGCTATTGAAGGAGTTAAGATGCTTAAAGATGAGATTGAAAAGCTTAAAGCTGAAATAGAAACGTTAAAGAATAAGCAACATGAGTAATGAAATAGCAACATATTCTATGATATTAAGTAAGCTTAGTCTAGGTAAGAGTGGGACAGAATGTCCTACTAAAACCTAGATTTTAGCTATTAATTCATTAATCGTTATTGATAATGCTTCTACTTATGGAGCTAATGAATGTGTAAAGATAGATGATATACGTAAGAAAGTAGAGACTTGGAATTACTATTTAACAGTATCTCCTACTAGTATGTCATTTGGAGCTGGTGGTGGTAGTAAGTCTTTCACTGTTAGTTCTTATAAGAGAAAAGTATTAGATGGAGTAGAATAGAGTGGTAATACTAATGTATCATTAAAGTCTACTACTATATCTGGTACTGGATTCTCTTTAAGTGGAACTACAGTAAGTGCTTCTGCTAATGAAATTACCTCAAATAGGACAGGTACAGTTACTATAACTCAGAATGAGTCTAATAAGACAGTTACTATTAGTTTATCACAGGATGGAGATGATGTTAGTTCATATGGTGAATGGACTATATCTGTATCAGCTAGTCCTACTAGTGTATCTAGCAGTGGAGGTACTTCTACTATTACAGCTAGTGCTAAGAGAACTGTATATTGGGCTAGTGGAGATGTTACTGAAGAAACAGGCAATCCTACACTGTCTACTAACTTAGGTAGTCTTAGCAGTACTTCTTCACCTAGTACTTTAACATTAGGAGAGAATACATCTACATCTAGTAGAACTGCTACTATTAAAGCAACTCATGGTGGCAAGTCTGCCACTTGTACCGTTACTCAAGCAGGCGCTGAACCTACTATTGAGTATGTATTTACAATTAGTCCGTGGCAAGTTAATGTTGGAGCTAGTGGTGGTACAGGAGATATAGGCTTTACTTCATATAAGTTGGTAAATGGTAATCAGATCAGTTTAGGATATAGTATAGATAGTAGTACATTACCTTCGTGGGCAACATATAGTAATGGTAGATTTACTATAAGTTCTAATTCATCTACATCTTCTAGATCTGCAAATGTGTACTTTACATAGAGTGAATCTGGAAAAAGAGATTATGCTACAATATCACAAAGCGGTTATGTACCACCCGCAGATAATTATGTATTTACTTGGGAAGATGGTAGTACCTCAGATGTTAGCGCAAGCTTCCCGTGGGATTTCTCTACTAATGGAACTGCTGCTAATATACCAGTAGTATCTACTAAGAATGGTAGTAGTCAATCTTGGAGTGTGTCTAGTAAGCCTAGTTGGATAACTACTTCTACTACTAGTAGTAAAGTTACTATTAGTGCATCCGATAATAGTGGATCTGCAAGGAGTGGCACTATTGTATTGACTCAATCTGGCAGTAATAAGACTTTGAGAATTAATGTTAGTCAAGCTGCTTATTCTGCAACAGTAGAATGGAGATATAAATTCGGATTTAGTAATGGAGCTAGAGATAATATATCAATCGCAATCAGAACTATGAAAGAGCATGAAGGCGTTTCAGTTACTTTTACTAGCTATAAATCTAAATATGTGGACGGAGTAGAAGACGTTAGTTCTAGACAATACTTAGATTTTAGTATAGGGGATTACGCTTCTTGGGCAACTGTAACTAAAGTATCTAGTTCCATTGCTAATGAGGGTAAATTTAGATTTACACTGTCATCCAATTTTAATAATAAAAGTAATAGATAGACATCTGTGACTGTGACACAAAATGAAAGTAACAAATCTATTATCTGTGATATTATGCAAGTAGGTAGTGACGCATTTGTTGCAACGTACTATTCGCATGTTAGAGGAAGTGATACTTATCCTGATGAAATTAGCTTTGGAATTGTAACCACTCCAACAACAAAATAGTATGAGTGGGATAGTACGTTTGAAGTACATACTGTAGATTCGGACTATGATGCATATACCTATAATTACGGAGCTATTAGTGAGGTAAAAAAGGTAACTGCTAACGCATCAATGAATACAACTTGGTTTGGTTATGCATATATACAGGATGGTGGAAGTTACTAGTATGATTTATTGAAAGTTAATGCTCCTAAGTCTGATGGTAGAAATCATAGTGAAAAATTATACATTTTACAACTTGTTACTTCAGCCCCATCAACTAGCTATAATTATAGAGAGATTACAAATACACCAATAGCAGCTGAGATATTAGTGACACAGAAAGGTAATACAATATCGTGAATCCGTACTTAGCACATATGACAGATAGAGAATTGTTGGAGCAGATATATCTTCTGCTCCTTCAAATCAACGTAAAGGTAAGTGAGATAGATAACGATACTAAACAATTTGGTATGAACGTAGCAGCCAATCTAGTTGGTGATGCTCTAATGATGAATAACAATGATGCCGAGAGAAGAAATAATTAAACAACTTAAACCTTACTTTGATGTAAAAGAGTTAGTATGTAATCACATATATAGTAGGTTTGGAGAACAATCATGGATGTTCTTAAGTACTTAGTTACTACATGTGTTACTGTGTCTACGTACTGATATTTTACGAATGCCAATGCATATCAATATTGGTAATATGCATCAAAGAGGTATGCGTTGTAATATGTGTCCTTTAGTAAAAGGTAAGAAGAGCGTATATGTATCTGCACATGTAACAGGTAATGCTATTGACTTTACTTGTGATGATAAGACTGCAGAAGAAGTAAGAGAGATAATAAAGGCTAAACCTTTGTTATTACCATGTAAAGTACGTTTAGAGGATGGTGTATCATGGGTTCATATCGATGTATATGATGATGGAACAGAAGATAAAATAACAACATTTAAAGCATAACATATGTTACAAAGAGAGATAGTTAGATTTAGAGCATCAGATACGTAGCCTAATCCTCTAGAAGTAGATTATTGGATTGACGTTACCTCTAATTACTATGGTGGTTGTATTAGATACTATCGTAATGATACTAATACATGGGAGATGCTAGATCTGAATGATAAGCAAGTAGATGCTATCATTGATTATATTAATAGAGCTCTTGATTAGATAGAACAGTTTATTAATGAAGCTATAACTGAAATCAGAAATGAATTAGCTGAGTTTAAAGATGAACTGAAAGAAGAAGTTAATAGACTGTGGTAGTATATTAATTAGAAAGTAGAAGAGTTAACTACTCAGATTAATGATATTAGAAATGAAATTAATGATATTAAGTAGGATATTACTAATATCAATTCTAGTATTGAAGAGCTACGCTAGGATATAACTGAAATAATAGGAGGGGACTTAAGTTCTATTCAACAGAAGATTACTGAATTAACTCAGAATATTCAAGAGTTAGATAGTAAGATTGATCAATAGATTAGCGATTTAAGAAGCTATGTAAATAGCGAGATTGCTAAAGCTAAGAATGAACTTAAGACTTACGTAGATGGTAAAGTTACTGATCTTACTGAGTTAATTAATCAAGAGACTGAGAATAGAACTAATGCAGATAATAATTTGCAATCTCAGATTAATGAGCTTAGACAATTGATTACTAATGCACAGAATGCTATTGATACTCATGCTGCTAGAAGAGATAATCCTCATGTAGTTACTAGAGCTCAATTGTCATTAGCTACTACTGATAGTGTTGTATTTAATAAAGTAAGTGCTCCTAGTGGGTTCTTTAAAGAGTAATAGTTATGAATAAATGTGACGGTATAAAGATATTGGAGCTGGATCCTAAGCGCATACTAGAAGGAAACGAATACATGGTAATAGCAGAGAAGGATTAGAACTTTAAAGCTCCTATTAACTAGATTGTTGATTTAGTAGTTAGTGATGATAGACTTAAGAACTACATAGATACTACTATAGAATCTTCAATAGGTGATTTCAAAAATGAAGTTAATCAAAGTATATCTGAACTTACTAGTAAAATAAATAATCTAGATAGTAAGATAACTAATGTTAATAATAGAATTACTAATCTAGAATCTAGTATAGATGATATTGAACAGAGTATAACTAGTATCAATAATAAGATTACTAATATTGAGAATAATCTTGGTAATGTTGGTGAATTACTTGATGAAGAGTATATTACTCAGCTAATAAATAAACTTATTAGTGAGAATAAGATATCTGTATTAGATCCGGTACAACAGGCAATGAACAAAGGTACTGGTGTTACTTTGGCATTACCTAGTACTAATAATGGTAAGATATCATTACCTATATGGACTGGTACTGAAGCTCAATATAACTAGCTTACTAAAGTAGCAGGTATGACTTATAATATTATTGATGAGGAGAGTGAGTAATGTTAGAGTTAGGTATAGCAGGGGGACGAGCAGTTCCCCTACAAAAGAGAACTGTAGGCAATACTAATATATCTGATGTATTTGATGGAGTAAATCATATATGGCCTACTAGAGATGATGTAGCTTACTTCTATGATTTCAATAGTATATAGTTGAGATTCATATGGACTGATTCTAACGGTAGAGATTTTGATACCGGTACTAACATCACTAACGCTCCTAGTATCCCTAGTGAAATAGTAGGATGGAGTTGGGGTTCGTCTGAAAATAGAACTCAACCGTTTTTATACTGGGGAGGCGATAACACTCAATCTGGAGCAGAGTGTGTAATGGTAGACATTAAATCCATACAAGATGTATATACTAATGATCCTAGTTTAACTATGCCGGAATAGTTAATTGTATAGCTTAGAGGAAACTGGTTTGGAAATAAAAATGACGGTATTGTGACTGTTGAATGCACTGCTTATAAAGGAGGAGTTATAGTAAAAGCATATCAAATGAAGGGTAGTGATATGGGAGTAACAGGTCAATCATTTGTATTCGCTGATAAAGATGGTTGGGTGTCTGAAGAAGGTATGCCTAATAAAATATGGGTTGGAGAAGCTGTTAAATACGTTGATAGATGGTATAAAATTAATCCTGTAGATGATAGCGTAGAAGGTATGCCCAATTTAACGATATAGAGAGACTTTACACATAAAGGTACTTTAAGTACTTCCGTTAATGGTTATGTTACATTTAATGGTAAATAGTATAAGACATGGAATGATTAGACTAATGTAGACGGAGATATAATAATAGGATCTGTTAGATGTCTGAATACTGATACTATGACTGAGGAAGGATAGATTAAAGTAATCGCTATGAATGAGAATGGCACTATATACAACGATAATATAAGTACTGCATTCAGATATGGATATGTAGCGGGTAATAGTGAAAAGAGAGGTCAGCAGTTTATTAGGAGTTATGTAAGCAGTAGAGACGGTTAGGCAGCAGATGAGGAATTTGCTGTAGTTAATTACTTTGATAAGACTGAAGCTGGTCAAGTTGTAGCATTAAATCCAATAACATAATGAAAACAATATTATATAATCCAATATTTATAAACCCCTAGGCATACTATGTATTTCCATAGTTGTATGATATAGAGAAAGGAGATTCGTTTATAGAACCTGCAATATATTCAGGTTATTTACTAATTGAAGATCTTATATCTAATACTAGTTCCTAGGTAACTGATACTAGAGAAGTAGACTTTACATAGTTTGCTGGTAAACGTATTAGGATAAGCCAGTACACTAATATAGGTGCTGTGGTATTAGGAGAATGGCTACTGCCTGAAGGTGAGCCGTCCGGCCCCTCATTCCACCAATCCTTAGTAGACGCATGGTTTATGTCCGGCCCCTCTAATTCCGACAAACCTAGTAGTATTACTGGAGTGATGGGTAATTAGATGGTTCTCAAGAACTTTGCCTTTACATCAGAAAGCGGATTTGGAAAAGGGGTTTATGATGGTGCACTTGTGTTCGATGGAGTGGATGATTACGGTATCTGTACAGGACTTCCTATTTTAGATGATTATACGTTGATATGCAGGAGAGAATGGATAGATTTATCAAGGAAAAGTAATGCTGCCATAGCTAATAAGAGAAAGGTTAATCAAGTATTAGGTGGAGCGTTTAATTTTGAAAGGCTAACCGTTTCTCAAATACTTACACTAAGTTTTGGTAATTATACCGACATACAATTATCTTCTTCGGACATTGTATATCAGACTAAGACTTCTTATAATGGAGATAAAGTTATTTCTTCTGGTTCTCTTACTGATACAGACTCTTTATTCTTAGGCTGTTCAGGAAACGGCATAGAGTTTGCCAATTGTGCAATTTACTATTTTGCCCTCTATAATAAATCCCTTACACCCGAAGAAATAGAGACCGAGAAGGAAAGACTTAATGAAGAATGGTTGAAAAGAAGCAAAGTCACGATACCGGAACCGGACGTCTATTACGACTTATCACTTAAGGACAATTTTTCTCCTACCCGTAATATCATAGACGATTTGTCGGGTAATGGACATGATGCAGAGATATTCAATGCAGCGTATACAGAGAGTAGCGGCTACAGGTCAGACGGTGCTTTTGTCTTTGATAGTATAGATGATTATGCGATAATGCAGAATGTTACGAAAGGATTCAAGACGTTGTTTATGGAAGTAATACCATCTTTAACTACCGATAGAAGTGGGTTCCTATACGACCAAAGAGTAGGTCAGACAAGTTTTGGAATAAGTATTTCATTAAATCGTATAGCATACAATACTTATAACTGGGGTGGAGTGACTTACATAAACGGAAAGCTGAATACTACTATGAATGGAAAAGAGGTCTATTTGAAACATCAGATTATCACGATAGTGAACGGTACAGATTTAAAGCCGCAAAAGGTGGTTCTTGGGGGTGATATAGGATTGGACGGATATTTTTCAAATATGGCTCTCTACAAGCTTATCGGTTTCTATGACGAACTCACACCTTTGCAAATTGAGAAAGTAATTAATGACTATAAACTAAAATATGATTGATTATGAAGTGGTTAGCTATACCTATAGAAGAATTAAAAGAATTTGATAAGGATTGGGAATCTAGACGTACTAATATAGATGGTACAGAAGCTCTTATTCATGAAGAGATATTCAATGAATACTTTCCTCCAGTAATGTTACTGTCTGAAACTGATGAAAACACTACTGTAGAATATCCGTTTCCTTTATTAGATGAAGAAGATATTACTAATTCACCTGAATGGAGTACTCCAGAACAGGAGATTATTTAATTATTAAATATTTGCAAATATGGTTAAACAAGAAAATCCTAATTTCATAGCATCTAAGTATGCTCCAAATCCTAAAGAGGTTTCTTACTGGATTGACTTAGCAACAGACAGTACTGGTAATGTTATTAAGTCATATAGTCCTGATCTTAAGAAATGGATACCACTGAATAGAGATGCTAATGTAGACCAATGGACTCATATTAAAGAGATTGTTCAGTCTGTTGGTTTAAACTATGATAAGAATAGTGACATTATATCTTTACCTGATAATAGTAGCAATAACTACTTTAAAGGTACTAGTATAGTAGATGCTATTAATAAAGGTGATGCTGCTGTAAAAGCTCAAGTAGATAGGCTGGATACTAAGATTGATGATGTGAATGAAGACTTATAGGACTTCAAAGCATTAAAAGGTCAACCTAATGGTCTTGCTGAACTTGATGGTAATGGTAAAGTACCTGCCAGTCAATTGCCTTCATATGTTGATGATGTGATGGATGCATATGCTACTTATACTGTATCCCCTACTGGAGTACTTTAGAATATACAGTTATATGCAGATGCTGAACATGAAACTCCTATAGTAGGTGAGAGAGATAAAATCTATGTTAATGTAACTCCTGGTGAAGTAAGCTATCAATTTAGATGGTCTGGTTCACAATGGGTACACATTGATTCTAATGCTATTATCATTGGTGATATTACTGGTACTGCTTATGATGGCGGTAAGGGTAAAGCTATGGAGAATGTAGTTGGTTCTATGCCAGATAATTTATTAAGTACATTCCAGTTAGATCAGACAGATGTTAATAACATTACTATCAGTCTTACTGGAGTAGAAAAGAGTGGAGGTAAATATGTATAGTCTACTTTAGCTGATATTACTATTACTCCTGCTACTAATACTGTCGCTGGTTTAATGACTGGTGCTGAGAAGTTAGCCATTAATGAAACTCTTCCTGATGCAATCAATGATGAAAAAGTTGCAAGAGAGAATGCAGTGAAAGAACTCAAAGCTAAGGATACAGAACTTCAAGGCAATATTGACAGTTTAGAGACAGCTTTAAATCAAGATATTACAGAGCTTAGAAGTACTATACTTAAAGTAAATGATAAAGTAGGTTTAACTGAAGCTAATGAAATGCCTGACTTATCAAGTACTAATTACTTAACAGATAGTCCTAGTGCTATAAGTGCTGCAGTTACTCTTGATGAAGAGATTGGTAAGCTCAGTAGAAATGAGAATGAACTGTGGTATGGAGTTAAGTTTGACTTAGCTAATAGCTCTAGTCCTGATGGTGTACGTACTGGTAATATGGAAATGCACAGAACACTTCCTATCCAGAGTAAGATGAGAGGGTGTACTATTAATAATGATGACAATACTAAGAGGTATTTAAAAGCAGATGACTGGACTAAGTGGGAAGACGGTACTCCTGTAGTTCAAGACAGTAAAGGTACTAGTCCAGAAACTTTTGTAGAACTTCCAGAACATTATAGATTGTTAGTAGCTACTCCAGATAATACAGTTGAGATTCGTATGAGTGAGTATAATCTTCCGGGTTATATTAAAGTAGAGAAGAAGTATATAGGTGCTTATGAAGCTACTATGAATAGTTCAGCCATAAGTAACTTACTTAGATCTATTAGTAATCCAGAAATTAATTTTAAGCCTATTGTAAGTGCTACTAGAGATCAATTACAAATTTGGGCTAGAGGTACAAGTACTACCACGTATAATCGTACTAATAACTGGAATATCTATACTTATGATGCTCACAGAGATCTTACTTGGTTATTCGTAGTAGAATATGCTACATTGAATAGCCAGAAAGCATTTAATGCTAATTTAACTGCAGAAGGTTATCATCAAGGTGGTTTGGGTGATGGAGTAACTTCAGGAACTGTAACTGTAAATGGAGCTACTACTTATTCATTTGTACCTTGCGGTACTACTAATTCATTAGGTAACGGTACTGGTATAATCGAATATACGCATACTAATACTAATGCAGAGGGTACGTCTACTGGTACTAAGGTAGTTAATGTTCCTAGATACCGTGGTATTGAGAATCCATTTGGTCATGTGTGGAAGAATGTAATTGATGTAGTAGTTGCTGGTACTGATAATAGTGTATACATCTGCAAAGATTATACTAAGTTTGGTACATTTGAAGGAGGAACTAATCCTACTGCAGAGCAATTAATTGCAGCAGGTTATGAATTACAAGACTTTAAAGAAAGTACAATTACTAGTCAATATGTAAAAAAACTCGTTAATAATAATTAGGCAGATCTATTCCCAACTGTAGTAGGAAATGGAGCTAGTGCTACAACTTATTATTGTGATTATCACTGGACTAGTGCTATAGCTACACCTAGAACTCTTCTACTCGGCGGTACCTCGGGCAGTGGGTCGGCTGCGGGTTTGTTCTCTTTGCTTTCTGGCAATGGGTTTGGCCATTCCAATGCGGTTGTCGGGACTCGAATTACCTTCTATGGTGAACCGGCATTGCCAGCTGCTCCAGTTACATTAGAGTTAAATGATGAGGATTATGAACAATTGGATTCTATAGAATCTGAAGAAAACTGGTTTTAATTAACCAACAAAAGGTTGCAGTCATATAGGATGGATTTAAACATTGTAACGGTATTAATTTAAAGAAGATATTACGCTATAAAGAGCTATTAGTTTATGCAAGAAGATTTTCAAAATAGAAACTTTAAATAAACCTTATCGTTATATAGTTATAATCTCAAACGGAATTTCGAGCCCTCTCAGATTTTACTCCCCTTTTAATCTGTTAGGGCTTTATTTGATTTTTATTATCAGCTACTATCTATGAATTACCAACAATTAGGAGAACATACTATGTCAATATTTAAGAACATGTTCAGTAGTACGGATAAATGCGTAGCTTCTGTTATAACTGGGCTACTTTCTATATTCGCGCCTGTATGGGTTCCTATCACTGCTGTCGGTGCATTGATACTACTTGATGCTATCTATGGTTATAAAGTCTCTAAAAAATATGGGCATCCTAAGATTGAATCACATAAAGCATGGAAAACTATATGGAAGACTAGAGATGCAGCAGTAGCAATAACTAGTGCGTCAATAATAGATTAGCTGGTAGTAACCTCTATTAACCTGCATGCTGTAGAAATAGTAGCAGGAATGATAGCCTTAGTTGAGTTTTGGTCGTTACTAGAATCATTTAGCGACTTATATCCTCAATGGAAGATATGGAAAATACTCAAGAAGGTTATAAAAGCAAAAGGAGAGAAATATTTAGATATATCATTAGATAAAGAATTACCAGATGATTCCAATACTGAATTAGATAGTTAATTGGTTTACAAGGAATTTCAGAGCAGTCGCAGTAGGTTTAGTTAGTTTACTTATTGCGACTGTTTTTGTTTAGAACCATTAGCTACAGAAAAAGAATAAAGAGATTGACAGAATAACTAACAATGTTAGAGCTTATGAACAACTAGCATCCTAGAAAGAATAGTTAAACAGAGTACTATAGCTTACTATAGAAGAACTAAATACTAGTAATGATAGTTTATTAAAAGAAACTAAGGATGCTTAGAAAAAGCTTAAAATCAAAGACAAGAACCTAACTAATATAAATGTAATCAATACCGAGATTAAAGATTCAGTTAGAACTATTATAAAACATAAGCTAATAGATTTCGACGAAGAACTTAAAATTAATCCATTAACAACTATCATAGTTAGTAGAAAGGATTCAATCCTTAAAGCCACATTAGATATTAAGAATCAATAGATTCTGTTTGTAGAAGAGAAGAAAGAATACAAGAATAAGTACCGTAACGGCTTTATTAGGTTCTTGCACTTTGATTGGAAACGTATACGTACCAAAAAATATCAGATAGTTAACAGTAATCCAATAATCAAGGTAACTGATACTCGTGTAATTGAGTTACCAAAATGATAATCAATATATTCAATAATATTAATCAATAATAATATGCATAGAATATTTCGTGTAAAGGCTTACGAAGCAGAACACGGTCCTCACTTCAATGAGGAACATGCCCGTAAAGCTGTAAGTAAAATGGAAAATGAGGATGGTACTCGTGGACCGCATTGGTCTGTAGAAGAAACTACCGCATTAGCCAGTCAGTACGGAATAAATCTGGGTAGCAGATTTAACCGTTATGATTGGTTCGTAGCACTTAACATGGTTTATTCTGATTACTATAGAAGATAGAATTATTGTGCAGGATCGCGGTATTGACGCTGGTCTTGCTGCTCTAATGCAAAACGCTAATAAAGGTATGGATCCGGCTGCTTTGATGGCTATGATGAACAACGGTGGTTTCGGTGGAAACGGCGGTTGGTGGTGGATTTGGATCATTTTGATCTTCTTCTGCTGGGGTGGTTTTGGTGGTAACGGTTTCGGTCGTGGAGGTAATGACGCAGGTCGTTTAGCTTCTCAGCTGAATACTGATGCTAATACCAGCCTGTTAATGCAAGCTATTAATGGCAATAAGGAAGCTATAAGCTCACTGTCTAATACTTTGAATTGTGATATTAATGCTGTTCAGACAGCTCTTAATACTATCAATTCTGGTGTAAGTCAGATTTCTTGTGATACTAAATTGTCTAGCTGTGAAGTAATTAATGCTATTACTTCTGGTAATGCAACTCTTGCTTCTGAGTTGGCTAACTGCTGCTGCACTACTCAGAGATCTATTGATGCTGTAAATAACAATATTACTAAGATGGGTTATGAAAACCAGCTGTCTGTATGCAATCAGACTAACAACTTAGTTAATACTATGAACAGCAATACTTTAGCTCTTCGCGATAGTGGCGCTGCTAATACTCAATCTATAATTGCTAAGTTAGATGCTATGCAGAATCAGGCATTACTTGATAAGATTGACAGTTTACGTGAGAGAAATTCCACACTGCTTACTCAGTTAAGTCAAGAACATCAGACAGCTACTTTTGGTAATATGATTAGCTCTGCTACTGCTCCGATTGTAACTAAACTGAACTCTTTACAGTCAGATGTGGATGGTATTAAATGTAAATTACCTAATACAGTAAGCGTTCCTTACCCGCAATTGTCATGCTATAATCCTGAGATATTTAGAGCTGCTGCTATGGGAGCTTATGCTGGTGACGCAGCTTTTAATGGCGTAGGTTATAACAGTGGCTGTGGTTGTGGTTGCTAATAAAGAAAGGAGGTAATTATGTATCCTTTCTATAATGTACAACCGTTATTCCCGTTTTGGGGTCCGTTTTTATTTGGAAGGCGTCGTAGAAGATTAAATACTATATCTGGTATTCCAGTACTCAAAACTACTGGAGTAGTAGCTACTTCTACTGAAGTAAGATATGATGTTAACTATCAAGAGTATAGAAGTTTGCCAAACGAAGGATTGTTCTTTCTGGATGTAAGACAGTCTTCTGCTGAAGCTAGCGCTTCATTACCAGTAGGTTTATCAGATGGTAACAGTGAAAATAATAATCAATCTATGCTTCGCAACGCTTTACAAGAAGATGTACAAGCAGGTAACCTACAACTAAACTTTAGATATTTAATATATTATAATAAATGTAATAATGTCTATTAGTTAGTGAATGCTTATCCTGCAAATATAACCGCACCAAGTGCGTAATAATAAACAAAAGGGCTCTTAATTGAGCCCTTATAAAACTAACTTATTATGTTATTCAATCAATTAAATATAGGTGACAAGGTATATATAATAGAAGTAGTTGGTACATTCAAAAAGACTACTGAGTATAATGAAGGTTCTGTTACTCAAGTAAGTTCAATATATGATGAGCCACTACCACCAGGGTAGTTCCCTATGCCTAATCAACCCAGAAAGAAATTAGTAGATATAACTATATAGTGCAATGGAGAAACTAAAAAGTTCACTATACCTGAGAATAAGTCAGTTATAACAGATAATTCCATAGGTCTTACTATATCTACTGATAAACAAGAAATTATAAATATAGTACGTAATCAATATGATACGTACAAATAGAGGAAAGAGGCAATAGCTAAATGCGATGAAGAAATGGCTAAGTGCCAAGTATTATTAGATAAGCTGGGAGTAGATAATGAACCAGCTAGAGAGAATGATAAAATATTAGAACTATAGAAAGAAGTTAGTGAGTTGAAGAATATAATAAGGAAAGCTAATTAGATGGTTCCACCACCTATGAAGGAAATGCTCCCTTAGGATATGAAGAATGCTATGGATAAGGTTGGTCAATAAGATCAACCTTTTTTATTTTAAGCCTTTTTAAGACCGCTATTACTTGAATTAAAGGATTGTATTACTGATAATAGAAAGTGCCTATAACAGCCTTAAAATGCGTTATATGGCTTATAACGTTATTAAAATAAATAGACATGTCATTAAAAGAAGAATGGAAAGATATTCCTGGTTACGAAGGTTTATATCAAGCTAGTACATTAGGAAGAATAAAAAGTCTTGGTAGAGTAACTTGGGAGGAGTGGTATGATGGGACTCATGGAAGATGGCACAGTTTTCCTGAGAAAATATTAATTCCTAAAGTAGATAGGAATGATTACTTATCTGTAGGTTTATATAATATTAACAAGAATAGAAAAAGATATCGAGTGCACAGATTAGTAGCAATTACTTTTTTAAGTAATGAAAATAATTTGCCACATATAAACCATAAAGACGAAAATCCACACAACAATAATGTAAACAATCTAGAATGGTGTGATGCAAAATATAATTTGAACTATGGCACTCGAATGGAAAAATATAGAAAAAGTAGGGGAACCAAAGTACATAGATTTGATTTGAGTGATAGTTATATTGATACATGGGATTCTATGAGTTATGCCGCAAAGGTAGTATATGGCAATATTAATAGAGAAGTAGATATAAGAAAAAATTGTTTAGGGAAGATTAACAGAGTGTTAAATTATAAATGGAGATTTGATAATGACGCTTAATGAAATAATTGATAATATACTGCTCATAGCTCGTAATAACAACGTAGCTGAGTCTGAACATTTAAACAGAGCTCAAATAGAGAAATGGGTCATTGGATATAGATCTATGTTGATAAAATAGTAGATCGATAAAGGGCGTGATGTAAGCGAAGCTTATCTTACTACTATAGAACCTATCCATTTAGATCGTGAAGAAACTGTACCAGGTTACTTTACTTATGTGGGAGATAAAGAACTCCCTAAGTTAATAGACTTTAACTATAGACCTGGAGTAATAAATGTACGTGATATGTTTGGTAATATAATTTAGATAGGTAGCCGTACTAAAGCTAAATTATAGAAGTATAGAAAAGCTACGTGTAAAGATTACATTGCGTGGGTTAAGAATAATAGAATATACGTAGATGGTGATTCTAATCAGCTAGAGTATATCAGTGTAGATGTAATAGCTGAAGATCCTACAGAACTTAATGCTTGCTTTGATCCAGACAACGAGTTTCCTATACCGTCTGCAATGATACCAACTATTACATAGATGATATTAGAGAGAGAATTACGTTTTATGATTACTATGCCTAGTGATGATACCAATGATGCGCATGATGATGCATAGAACAGAGTTAGTGATAAATAATTGATATATGAAATATTAGAGAAAGAGTTATACTACTACTGATTTCTATGAAAGCTATAAATAGTACATAGAACCTAATACACCATACGATATTGACTTATAGACATATAAGAATATCATTAATGACTATTTTTAGTACATTAGAGATGAGGTGATGTACAGTTGTAAAGAGTTCAAGTTTCCATGTAGATTAGGTACTTTACAAATCATTAAACATTAGCCAAAAGAATTCACAGGCAAGAGTCTTAGATGGGACTGGAAAGCTACAAAAGAAACCGGTAAGCCTGTATACCTACTTAATGACCATAGTAATTATTATAAGTATAGATTCTTTTGGTCAAAGAAAGACAGTTTGCTTACTAATAAAACTAAGTATTAGTTTATAGCTTCAAGAGATAACAAGAGAAATTTAGCTCAAATAATATTCAACAAAACAAAAGATTACCCAGAATTATGATAAATAATCGTATGATTAGTTCAGCTTCTGTAGTAGCTAAAGTAATAGCAGATCTCGATTTAAGAGAAGATGAGATACGTATTACAGATATTCGGGAGTGGATTATGGAATCCATACTCAAGATTGGAGCTATATAGTAGTTTGAGCATAAAGTAGAAATACTTCCAATAGAATGTCACCAAGTATCATTGCCCTGTGATTTGTATAAATTAGATTAGGTAGCATACTCATACTGCTGTAATGGTGGTTGGTTACCTATGAGAAAAGCAACATCCAGTTTTGGTGTATCTCACGATAATCAATGCTGTAGTAAAGCTTGTATGTTGATACAGGATGCAGCTATGTTCCCATTGGTTAAGAATATGTTTAATCTTACTAATGATAGAGAAGCATTAGACAAGTTAAATGAGGATAATAACCTTAGAGAAACATTAAGTGCATTAATAAACTAGAATACTGTGCCTACAGCAAACGGTAGATATCTAGGTAATAGAATAGGTCACAAAGATGGTACTATGTATAGTTACGATTTATAGTATATGACTAAACCTGGTTATATAATGACTAATGTACCTAGGGGATATATTAAGATATCTTATTATGCTATATATACAGATGAAGATAGTATGCCAATGATACCAGATTTAGAGTCCTATAAGGAAGCCATATACTGGTATGTTACTATGAAGTTAATGTATCCTAAAAAGTTAAAAGGTCAAATAAGTCAGGGAGATTATTATGATATACGTAACTCTTATAACTTCTATCGTAAGCAAGCATATGCTGAAGCTATGATGCCTACTGTAGATGATTTGGCCTCAGTGTAGAACTCCTGGTTAAAATTATACCCGGAAATAGATGCCCATGATACTTTTTATAGTACAGTAGGAGAACGACAAGATATTTATAATTAGAATAGACCATAATGGAAACAAAGTTTATAAAAGCAAATAGTAAACTTATTCCACGTTATACTTGTGGAATATACGCTATAAAGAATAACTTGAACGGTAGAATGTACATAGGATCCTCTACTAATATAAGAGCTCGTTACGAAGCCCATTATAGAAGTCTACACAATGGTAAAGGAATTAATAAAAAATTACAGCAAGATTTTGATGAAATCGGGTGCGAAAATTTTAATTTTATAATAGTAGAAGAGTGCGCGGATAATATTAGTACTATCAAATATCTTGAATCTAAATATATACATGAATATGGATACTATAATTGTTGTGAGGTAGATGGTAGAAAGATTTATTGCTATGATAGATAGGGTAACTATGTAAGAGAATACGATAGTGTTAGATAGGCTTCTAGAGAGCTTAATGCTTTGCCTGATAATATAAGAGCCTGTTGTGATGGAAGAAAGAAATCATGTTGCGGATTTCAATGGTCCTATACTAAAGCTAATAGAGTAGATGAATACCACGTAAAAGAATATGAGATAAAAAATAAAAGACCGGTAGTACAACTCGATTATGATGGCAATACAATAATAGCTCAATATGATTCTATAAGAGAAGCAAGTAGAGCAACAGGCGTTTCTCGTTAGAGCATCAGTGATTGCTTGAGAAAAAATGCACGGCACAAACACGCAGGAGGATTTACTTGGAGAAGAGTTAAAATTAAGGAGGGACAATATGATAAGTAATACTGCACAAGTTAATACATTTACGGGTGGTCTTAATATGGACTAGGACGTAAATTTGATACCAGATACTCAGTATAGATATGCTGAGGATGTTCGTGTTATCACTAATGATGGAGGAACTACAGGAGTATTACAAAGTATAGAGAATCCTAGAAGATACGATACTATTATACCTAAAGATGAGACTATAATAGGTACTACTACGATAAATGATATTGCAGTAGTAATAACTAAAACATCTGATAATATTAATAAGATATACAGATTAATGGGGTTCGATACCAACATGCCTCAAATCAAGTTAGTATGTAAAGGAGCTTTAGGATTATGTGAAGATTTATCTAAAAATCCTACACTAAGTATTGTAGGTAACTATGAATCAGATACTAATATAAAGATATACTTTACTGATGGAAACAGTCCTATTAAGATTGTTAACATAATGAGTAATAAGTATATAGACAATTCTAATCTTATAGATGAGAATGGTAACATAATCAATCCTGGTTCATTAGAAATAACTCCAGTAGTAAGTTTATTGCCGTTTAAATTCCGTTGGTTATCTGAAGGTAACCTTAAAGCTGGAATGGTAACATATTGTTATCAATTATTCAATGTGCATGGTACTGAAACAGTTACTTCTCCAATGAGCGAGCTAATTCACTTAACAAATAGTGTAACTAGCCAAGGTAGTTCTGAATATAAAGGTACTGGCTTGAATAAATCATCTAACAAATCAGTAATGTTATCTACTGAGCTATCTCTTTAGGACTTCAATAAGTTAAGAGTAATACGCCTATTTTATGAACAGAATAACTCTACTCCTGTTATTAGTATAGTAGATGAAATAGATATTCCAGATGGTCAAACAGATATTCAGTATGTAGATTATGGTTCTACATTAAGCGATATATCTATAGATGAGTTTAATGCTATGACTGGTTATTAGTTTATAGCGTAGACTCTTGCTAAAATGCAAAATAGATTATTCGCTGCTAATGTAACAGAGAATACTTGGATACCAGAAGATGAAGATGGTAATGACTATGATGCTAGAGCATATAGAGCTAATTCAGAAGGAAGCATATAGTTATTATCTAGTTTAGATAGTAATAATATTCGTCTATCTATAACAGATGATGAAGCTATAAAACGTATTCCTATTACTCATGACTGTATAAATCCCTTTAATAACACAAAGTATACAAAGGATGCATCTAATTCCTAGAATGTATATATATACAATAAGGAAGGTGAATTAGGTGGTTATGGTATTAATATAGAATATTCATTCATAACTACAGATATAAATTTAAGTAATAAACAAGATAAGTTTAGATTAGATCAATCTTGTAGTATGGATGTATCTACTGTTAGAAACAATACTAGATATATCAATAGAGGTACAGACAAGATGCCTGAGATAGTACAACCTACTAAAGAACAGTAGAACAATTCATATATACCTAACTATGCTGATCCTTATATAGCTGCTAATTATAGAGGTTACCAAAGAGATGAGATATATAGATTTGGTATAATATTCTACAATGATAAATCGGTAGCTTCTCCTGTACTCTGGATAGGGGATATTAGAATGCCTCATGCTTCTCAAATGCCTCCGTTTAGATATGAGAACAATACTCTTATAGGTAATGCTTTGGGCGTAGAATTCAAAGTAAAGAAAATGCCAGTTGGCGCAGTAAGTTACGAGATAGTTCGTTGTGATAGAACTGAACGTGATAGGACTGTAGTTATGCAAACAGTAGGTAGTTACGTATATGAGTATAGAATTCAAGAGCAGGATAAATATGTAGGATAGGGATCTGAATTAGATAGTAGTTTGGAGATGAGACCTACTCCTTTCTTCTGTAGTTTGATTGGTGAACAATTAGCAATATCAACAGGTACAGCGGAAGATATTGGTAATTTCTCTCTTACTATGAGAGTAAATGATTATATACGTTTAGTATCTCCAGAAATATGTGTACAGGGTGATGATGCAACTAAACTGTTTGAAGGAAGTGTGTACTTAGATGGTATAGGTTCATACTACTCTCCATTTGTAGGTGGTAAAGTAAACGACAGTAAGTTTGATGATTTTAAAGATAACTATGTAAATGGTAATACTATTGGTAATAGTGTAAGTCGTAGTATATTTGCTGCGGCGGATTACGTTACTCAGATAGATGGTAGAGTATTGCAGCAAGATACTGTACCATATGTAGGTTATGGTAGTAGATGGGGTCTTAATGTATTAGCTGTAGGATTCCCTTATCAAGATAGTAGAGGTAATAAGGTATACCGTGGAGCATCAATAGCTAAATATTTCGTTCCAACATTTGGGCAATCTCAATCTACATCATATATTGAAGATGCTAAATATCCGCCTAACATAGACTATAACATGTATGGGGCTCCAGATGTAGTGGCTAAAAGAATAAATGTTGGTAATAGAACTTATACTAATTACTCTATGTCCGATTTTATTCATAATGATAATCAATCATTACAAGGCCCAGCTGGTCCGTGTATTATAGCCCATGTACCAGAATTATAGAATGTATTCTCTGGATTTAATAGCGTACCTACTAGTAAATATCCAGAACTTCATCCATTTGATTCTACTAATGCTATTCCTGTATTTAACGTTAAACGTGATGGTAATTCTATATATGGTGGTAATACATTCTCATCTAGACAGAATTCTGTATACATAAGTATAGCAGCGCACGATAGCAAGTATGTATTCGGAGGAGATACTTATCTAAGCTTATTAGATTATCCTAATACCATGCTATTCCAATTACCTGATGCTAAAGAATGGGATGGAATGAAGAATTATATAGGAGCTTATATACCATTTGAAAGTTCTATTAATATGAATTTATTCCACGGAGATCAGATTCATAGAACAGTAACTAGTTCAAATTTTGCAGACTCTTGGTTGCAGTTAGAGCCTACTTAGATGTAGGATATACACGTACAAGATCTTCCTTACTTTGTATATAATTCTGTTTATTCTGCATAGAATACTGGTAAATTGTATGTACCTAATTCTATGTATGCTGATAAAGACGTAAGGTATACTAATAGAATATTAACTTCATAGGCTAAGACTAATAATGAAGTAATAGATTAGTGGTCTAAATTCAAAGTAGCTGATTACTTAGATGTAGATAATCAGTGGGGAGACATAACCAATCTAAAAGTATTCAAAGATAGACTGTTCTATTTCCAAGATACTGGAGTAGGAGTAGCTTCTGTCAATGAAAGATCACTTATTACTGACGATAATGTAAATCAACTAGTATTAGGTACTGGTGGTATATTAAGTAGATTCGACTACGTAACTACTACTAATGGTTCGTCTATTAAGAATGACAAGAGTATAATTAATTCAGATAATGTGCTTTATTGGTACGATTATGATAAGAACGAAATATGTTCTTATACAGGTCAAGTAAGTTAGTTATCTAAAGAAAAGCAGGTACAATCTTACTTTAATAAAAACATTAAAGAAGATAGGGGTAAAGCTATGTCCTTATTTGATAAGAAGTATAATGAGGTATGGTTTAATGTACTAAATAAACCACTAGTATTTAATGAGTAGTTAGGTAGATTTACATCTTTCTACACATTTAACCCTAAATGGTCGTTACCTATTTCTGATAGAGTAGTAGCAATAAAAGACAACGAATTGCATACTATACATGATACTGGAGTAATAGGGTTAACTCCTTTAGATAGAAAAGCTAAATTAGAAATAGTTATTAATAAGAATGCTCCTTATACTAAAGTATTTGATAATGTTAGATTACAAGGAGAGTTTAGAGATGGTAATCAAGAGTCTATTAAGGACGATATCATAGATTATATGAAATTCAGTACTAAACACCAAGAAGCCATTAGAGAACACACTGAAGAAGAACTTGATGAAGAAGGAAGTGTAATTACTCCTGAACAACATATAATAACCGATTATAGAGAAGATACATTTAGATTCCCTATACCTAGAGCAGATAAGAATGAAGATGCGTTATCGTTACCTGCCAGGTTAAGAGGTAAGTATATGATATGTGATTATGAGTTAGATTCTGATATAGATCACACTTTTGAAATACCATAGATTACAACAACATACAGAAATTCATTAATTTAATATGAAAAGTAAAAAGAAAACAAAAGTACCAGCATATGCATTTGGAACTCAATTCAAAGAAATTGGGAATAACATGCTTGAAAGTGCTCCTGATATATTAAATACTTTAACTACTCCTTTTTAGAAATCTAACGCTACTACAGGAGGGCAAGCTGCTGCACAATCTGTAAGTGACATAGCCAGTGGTGCAGCTACTGGTTTCCAAGTTGCTGGTCCAATTGGTGCTGCAGTAGGAGCAGGTATAGGGCTAATAGGTAGATCCGGTGAAGAGGCTAGAATGACTTCTTTTACTGATTATGATGAAGGTAGTCTTGGTAGTGGTCTAATTGGAGCATTTAGTAATAGAAAACTTCGTAGGAAAAGAGCAGCAATTAAGAAGAATGCTTATGGTAATAGAGCCGCTGTACAAGGTACTAATTACCTACAAAGTGAAGCATATGAAGATATGATAGGGATGAATACAGATACTATGGCTAATGGAGGAATGTCCTCTTCTCTAGCGTATGTAGATGATGGTGAATTAATATAGACTCCCGATGGAAGTATAAGTAAAGTACCAGAGAATAACAAACCTACTGATAGTAATTTAGTTAGTTTACCTGAAGGTAGTAGAGTATTAAGCGATAAGCTTAAAGTACCTGGTAGAAAAGAAACATTTGCACAACTTGGTGAGAAAATGATGGCAAAAAAGAAAAGTAAATATAATGACAGATTTGCAGAGAATGCAGCAAAACTAAATGAAATGAATAATAATATGATTCATGATCAGTTGTTTGCTATGTAGGAATCTGTTAAACAAAGTAAAGGTATTAAACCTAAGACTAAGTAGATACAAGCAGCTGCTTTAGGTGATGAAATTAAACCTGGTTTAGGAGATAGAATAGTAGATGCTATCTATAATCCTAATCGTAAATGGGGAGCTGGAGTACAATGGGGAACTGGTAATAATCAATGGTATCATGTGCCTGTTAATCCTAGTAATACTCAAACTACTTCAAGTAGACGTAGAACTACTTCTTCTACAAGTACAGGATTAATTGATGAAGGTAAACCAGAATTACCATTTACTTGGTATGGTACAGTTAATCCGCTGAAACCAAAACATCCAGAGTTACTAACTGCTACTAATAGTGAAATGGTAGGTTTAGGAGACGCCCTTACTTCTCAAGCAGATAAGGTTACTACTTTACCTAAAAGTAATGCTTATAGTAAACCTGAGCCTGATAATAATAAATTTAATTGGAGTTCTGCTTTGTCAGGGATAGCTTCTTTAACTCCTATTATGTCTAATTTATTTACTGGTAGACCTGAAACAGTTGATGCAGTATATAATCCTTATGCTACTAGTATTAGTAATACGATGCGTAGACGTAGGTATGATATTAGTCCTGCTATTGAAGATTTAAACCGTAATAGAGCTACTAGTAATTATAATGCTGGTCAGATTAATACTAGTACTGGAGCTAATTTAGCTTATAGATTACAGTCAGCTGTTAATACTGACAGAGCTATAGCTAGTTTAAGATCTCAAGAAAGTAATGTTAACAATCAGTACTTAGGTGATTATGCTAATACTATGAATAGTTTAGGACAGCAATGGGTTAATGCTACGAATATGGCTAATGAAGCTAATGCTCAGAATAGAGCTACTGCTAGAAATATACGTAGAGCTGGTTTAAGTCAGTTAAGTCAATGGGCTCAGAATAGAGAGTTAATGCGTAATCAGGAAGCTAGAGATAATGCAATGTTAGCTATGTATGCTCCATTTTTGCAATCTGGTTATACAGCAGATACTATTAGACAGTTTAATAAATGGTTAAGAAAAGGAGGTAACAATGTAGGCTAATAGATATGATAGAGCAGCGGAAGCTCCTATATTAAATACATATGTACCTATTAACTTTGGTGAATTATATAGAATAGGGGCAGCGTAGAAGCAAGCTGTAGATGAGGCTGCACAATAGTTTAATACTTAGTTACAAAAGTTTGGAGAATTTAGATCACCATCTGCAATAGACACATAGAATTACTACAATTTAACTATTAATCGTCAAGATGTACAAGATGCTATTAATCAAATAGTTTCTAATCCAGATGCCTTAAAAGATGCAGGTTTTCGTGCTAATTTACAGTCGATTATTAGTAATACAGATTATGGATCATTGAGTTTGCTTAAAGAAAGTGCTGATAATCTTAGAGCTGGACTTGAAATGAGAGCTAAAATGGAAGCAGAGGGTAGATATAAACGAAGCTGGGATTCTGCAAATATACCTAATTATGATACTTTAGGTAGTAAAAGAGTATTTGATCAAATTACCCCATTACGTTATATGACTGCCGATGAACTAGCTAATCCTTACTTTAGTAATCTTAAACCTAGTTCAATAGGGTCTGTATGGAAAGATGGAGTCAAATACAATAGAGTAGGCATTACTTATGATACATTGTACGATATTGCAGATGCTAAGTTTAATGATTTAATTAGTACGCCTTAGGGTCAACAGTATTATAGAGAAGCATTAGACGCTTCTGGAGGTAATACTGAATTAGCTAGATAGAGATTCGTAGGAATGATAGCTGACTCACAGAGAGATAGAATTGTGAATCAAGATACTGTAGATCCATATTGGTTAGCTATGGCTAAACAAAGTAACAGGGGCAGTAATGAAGAAGTAATAAGACCTAATCCTACTAGATTAGATTTCTTAAACGATAGCATTACTAGAAATACTATGTCTGGTATAGGTAATAAATTTAATAGTTATAGAGATTATATATCTAGTTTGATCACTAAGTATCCAAATAGTAAAATTGCGGATGATGCGCGCAAAGGTCTGCGCAATATAGATAGAATGCAGAATGAATACGGATCCATGGTATAGGCAGCTAATGAGTATAGTGCTAGATATAGACAAACTGGTAATGATGAAGATTATGTAACAGCAGTAGCTGCTAGCAACAGAGCTCAGCAGTTATAGAGTTAGATGGTTGGTTTAGCTAGCAAACATGTAGTAAGAGATGAATTTTAGAGAGTAGCTGGTTTCTCTCCATTAACTAGCCAAGATAGTAAAGAGTTTAATACTAAATCTTATTTAAAAGGAGTAAATTCTGCACTTAACAAAGTAAGCGCTCCTGTTGGTCTACTTGACAAAGACGACTTATTAACTGGTGTTGGAGCATTATCTACAGAAATACAAGATAGTGACGGTATTAAACATTAGGGATATCAATTTAACACTACAGAAGGATTCTTATTACCAGAAACGGTATTTAGTATGATTGCTGGCAATGAAGGACCTGGTAGAAGAGCTCGTAGAGATGCCGGTATAGGAAGAGACACTAGTTTTCCATTTAGAGAATTAGTAGAAAGTGGTCAGTTAAGTGGAGTTCAATTTATACCAAATAATAAAGTAGTAAAGACTGGACCTGGAAGTATGGCTTTATCTGGCAAACTTAGAATACCCAAGGAAAGAATTGAAGAATCATTAGGAACAGGTATGTGGGTAAATCATCCTGTGTGGTTTAATGAAATGGCTTCTAGTTACTCTATGCCATTTGGTAGATAGACTACTAAAGGAGCTCTCAAACAACAATTTGGTGCTTCTAAAGTAACTGAAGTAGTAGGAGAAGATGGAGTTGAATACTATGAAGTAGATGCTTATAGAACGTTACCAAATTCATATACATCCTCAGAATATTGGCAAAGAGTAAATCAAAGATGGCAAGGCGGATCTTCTAGCGGTATTGGGGGGTCTTCTCAGGCTAAAGATGAATACCAGACATCAGCACAACAATTATTAGGCAGATAAATATGGCAAAGAAAAAGAAAGTATACGATACATCGTTAATAGATGGTATTAGACAAAGAACAGCAATGTATGATGCTATGATAGCTCCTCAGATTAATACTGAGGGGTATATACATCGTATGGCTAATCCAGATGCTAACTATGAAGAAGCACCTGATAATTATGGCTTTACAGATTGGGCTTCTAACGCGTTCTATGATTGGAATTTAACGAAAGCACAAACTGAAAGAGACGCTAAGTTAGGAGAGTATGTGATGGCTGATTAGGATTATAATACCTTAATCAGCCTAAAAGATTATATAAACTCTAGTAAAGCAGTAATAGAATTATCTAGACAGTTAAGTCAGGATCCTACTAATGAATAGTTAAAATAGCAGTTATAGGAAGCATCTTTAATACAAGTTAATAATAAATCTGCATATGATACTGCTATATCTGGTAAATTCAATAACAATTATCTTAATAGTTATATTACAGGTAGTCTTAAACAAGGCAATCTAGATAACACATTAATAGAAATAGACAAAGAAATCAATCCTATTACTAGACCTGACGGTAGTATGTAGGATGATAATATCTACAATAAGAGAATAGTCTCTCTCAGAGATGCTGAAATACAATCCGATAAGGCTAAACGTTTCGATGAAAAATTAACTTCACAGTACTATAGAAAAAATAAAGAGAAGTCTGGTATGGATTTTTCCGATATAGATACATGGTTATTTAAATTACCTGGTCTATTAGGTTCTAGTGCCGCCTCTGTAGGGTCTTCTATATTAGGTACTTTATCTGCCTACTACGCAGCTAGTGCTGGAAACCCATTAGTGGCTGGAGCTGCAGCTTTAGTATCTATAGGTTCTAATTTATATAGTAGAGATCAAGAATCTAAATCTGAAGTATTTTAGAACTACAAGCAATCCGTAAAGAATTCAGCTAAGAAATTAGGAGTAGATAAAGACGTATTAGCTGATGCTAAAATCAAAATGGCGCAACAAGGCTATAGTACAGAACAAATTAATGATGATGAATATGTATATGATCGTATACTTTCTGGAGATATCAAGATAAACAATAGAAAGTTTAATAAAGCTATGTTAGATAATAGAGAAGGTTTAAGATCTTTATATATAGATAATATGGCTTTATCAATTAGTGACGTAGCTCAACAAGCAATTGAAGTAGTGCCTATAGGTTCTATGGCTAAAAAAGTAAAAGGTTTAAAAACTTTAGCTGAAAAAGGTGCAAAATTAAGAAAAGGTTTACAAGAACAATTATCTAATCGAATAGATGATATAACTTCATTCGGTTTAGATAATGTTGGTAGATTACCTATAAGAACTAAACGTAGAGCTATTACTGATTTAGGTGGTCGTATATTAGTATCTGGTATACTAGAAGGAGCTGAAGAAGGTGTTCAGTACATTAAGGGATAGAGATATATAGACAATAATTTTGATGCTGATCCAAATCTAGTAAAGAGTTTTATACGTAACATTGGTACTGGAGCTCGTGCTGTATTTGCAGCTATTACTCCGTGGGATCCTGTGTATTCAAATGATTAGGAATTCATGGAAAACTTTAAAGGCGGTGCATTGTTGGGAGGTTTAATGACCACTGTATACGGTGCTCCATCTGCAGCAATACAAATAAATAATCAATTACCTACTGACCAATTTGTATCTGCTTTGTATGCAGAATAGATGGATGCTAAAGATAGAGTTAGAAAGAATGCCATGTATAGTAGTTTCATTAGAACTGGTAAATATGATAACCTTATGAGTTCTTTTGATGAAGCTGAAAATATAGTATCTAGAACAGAAGGATTAGATATACAGGATATATAGAACGAGAGAAAGAGGGCAGAACTCATTAGAAATATGTATACTTCTCCTGTCACTATGGGCCAAGCAATAAAGGCAGGAATAGATCCTAGAACAGAAGAGTATGATGCATTTGTAGCATTAAAAGAACACCACGAAGCGTTACTTACTGAAGCTGCTAACAATAGAGCTAATATAACATCGGAGGTAGACTAGTTAATGTATAGTCCTGAAATATCCCAGTATATATCTTCTATTAAACCAAATGTAACCCCTGATCAAGAGGTAGCTATTCGTAATCTAATTAGATTGAAATCTTAGACTGAATTATATGATCAACTTATAACTGATTTTACTAGTAATGGTAGTAAATTATCAGAACTAGAAAAAAATACTGGTATACGTACTTCTAAGTCTGATGTTATCAAATTTAAACATTTGTTAAATAAAGATAAACAGCAGATAGACGCTGTTTATCAATAGCTGCGTAAAGAAGCAGAAGATTTAGGTATTACGGAGTAGCAGTTGAGTGTTCCTAATATTCATTAGACACTTAAAGACTTGCAAGAAAAAGAAATTATAGCAAATCTTGATTTTGAAAGAGCTAAGGCTGAGAGAGATGCTATGAATAGTCCTAAAGGGGCTATAGCAAAAATCAATAAGTGGCTAGATGTGGAAGATCAGGAAGATACTTTTGTATAGGAGTTGGATGATTTATACTCTGGAAAGAAGCAAGAGGATGAAGTAATAGATAGTGAAGAAATAACTCCAGAACCTGTAGAGGTTACAACAACACCTGAAGTTACCAATCCTGAACCTACCATTGCTGCAGAAAGTAAAGCGTAGGATACTGCTGAAGATGTAGCAACTGAACCAGAAGATATAACATAGGCAAGATAGAACGCTAGTGCAATACGTAATAAATACTTTGAACAAGAAAGGAACTCTAAAGGAGATGTTGTTCTTGTACCTAGTGCTAAATACAAAGCTGGTAAATCGTATGCTGATGCAGGTCAAGCTATGAAAGATATTTATTCTTACCTATATCCAAATAGGTAGAATTATCAGGAGTATAGTGCATCTAAGTTTATGGAGAATTCTGAAGATGGATTAAAGAATCTATGGGAAGATATGAGAGATACTAGAATGTAGTTAGAAGAAGAGCTGTATACTAATGGTAATTCTAGTAAAGCTAATAGACTAGCAGATACTCTTAACTCTCAAGTTGAATTGTCAAAGTTTATTATTTAGAGTCACAGTAAAATAGCGCAACGTATAAAAGATTAGGCTCCTGCTAGACTTGAAGAAATGAAGCAAGCTAGATAGGAGGAGCAATAGGCTGCAGAAAAGTTAGAGGAAATAAAATCAGAAGAAAGATAGAAAGTAGTAAAGCAGAATGACGATACTCCTACTAAGAGTGCAGATGCTATTCCAGAAGTACCTGCTACACCTACACAAGAACAGCCAACTCAAGCAGAATTACCAACATTAGCTAGTATAATGGGTGATTGGCTAGGAGCAGAAGCAGCTAGTAGTTTGCAACAGTCACAGCAGCCTCAGCAGGAATAGATACCAGTAGAATAGCCCACTACTGTAAATACATAGGAATTAACATATGATAAAGATGAAGACCCATATTCTCATGAAATTAATTACAGATTAAGTGAAGGTTCTAGAGATGCTAATGGTAATTACATTAGAATATCTAAGAGATATCAAGGAATGGAAGACTACCTTAATGATGATGATTTATCGTTAGTAAGTAGTAAACCTGACTTTATACCTGAAGTAATGAACAACGGGGTTCACTTTGAAGTGCACGATTATACTAATAAAGACGGAAAAGTAGAACCTGCTATTTATGCTATATTTGATTACAAAGGTAAAAAATACGCCGGAGCTATTAAAACCGTTGAAGGTGGTCTTAGAGGTAGATATAGCCCGTTTAATAGGCTACCGTTTGAAAAATAGACTAAGATTGTAGATAATCTGGTCAGATTGAGAAATAAGATTATAGAACTGTATGAACAAACTAAAAAGAATCCAAACCTTGAGGTAGTTCCTACAGCTCTTAGAGCTACTACTGGAAGATTTAGAAATGAAAAAAATCCAGATAATAGCCCTAAGAATAGAAGCTTACTAGATTCCGCATGGTTAACTATAAAAGATCCATTTGAAATAACTCCAGATAATACGTAGATAGGTATAACTACTGGTCCTATAAACAATGAAGTAATAAGATTAAGAAATACTATATTATCTGTAAAAGGTGGTAGTCTTGGTCAACCCATGTGGGTATTAAAAGTTCCTAGATTAGATGGCGAATACGATACTAAATTAGTTAAATTAAACTATTAGACATTTGCGGACAAACCTCAAATAGCAGATCTAATATTGAATTTAGTCACTAGTAATGAACAATTCTATACTGATGCTAAAGGAGTTAAGACTAATATTAGACCTATTGATATATTAGATTTTATAGTAAACTTTGGTCCTCATACAGCTGTGAATCCTAATGATACTAGGTTTACTCCACAACAGATTCAAGCCAAACAAAGAAAACAATTTTTTGTAAATGATAATGGCAACTTAGTAATAGGTAATACTAGCTATAGTATAAGTGACTTAGTTAGTCAACCGGATATTAGACAACAAGCTAAAAATTATATAATGTCTAATTTCCATTGGAATATAGATGAACAAGCACTTAATACTTATTACTTAGGAGGAGATTTACAATCACAAGTAACAGATCCTAGATTTAAGTCAGTTGCTGCGTTCTTAAAGAATAGCAACATAGATAAGCTTACTATTATCCCTGGTTTAATAGAGTTAGATTAGAGTGAATTTGGTATAATTCCAGGAAGTAATGGTCGCAAAACTATCGACAGTAAACATCCTAACGGTATGAGTACTTTAGGATGGTATATCAAACAAGGTATATTACTTACTGACATAGCTGATGAGTTATGGGATTCTAATATATATGTTGATGATGTAATGTTAGCAGATAAAACTGCTGAAAAGATACAGTAGCAAGCTCAACAAAAGGTAGAGAAAGAATACGAAGATCCTATTAAAACTAAAGTATTTACTCTACCGGATGAAAGTGGTAAGTAGACTTCTGTGAATATGGCAGATATATTTGCTATATTAGATGGGAAGAAACGAGGCCCTAATATGGAGGTAGAAGTATAGGAAGACAATACTCTATGGGTAAATGAAAGAATAGATCCAGAACAAGCCAAAGAATGGTTAAGTTCTACTTTTGGAACATCTCCTCAAATTATTCCTACTATAATAGATGTTACAGAAGCTGGTACAGCTGTAGTAGGTAGAGTAATAGAAGATTCTGTATTAATTAGTAATTTTGCTCCTGTAGGTACAGAGTATCATGAAGCATGGCATAGAGTTTCTTTACTCTTGATAGATAATAAAAGAAGAGAAAGAATCTATAATAGAATGAGAAAAAAGAATCCTCAAATGACGGATTCTCAAATAGAAGAGGCTTTAGCAGATCAATTTAGAGACTTTATGTTAAATGAAGCTGGGAGCTATGCTTTTGATACTAAGAATTGGTTTAGAAGGATTTTAGATTTTATTAAGCTGTGGGCTAGAACTGGTCAATATGCATTAGCTAAGATATATTCTGATATTAATAGGGGAAAGTTCTATGGAATTAAGCCTAACGAAGAGAATGTAAATAGATTTAGACAAATATATGGTACATCTGGTCCTAATCTAGAAGTAGCTGGTTATGAGTTAAAAACAATTACTCAATACAATCAATTTGATAATATAGTCAAGTCTCTCACATATGCATTCTTTAGAGTAAATGGACAAACTACAGTGCCTAATATTGAATATTCAGCATTGGCTGAGGATAATCAACAATTTGAAAGGCTTAAGCTTATTATAGAAGCGCAAGCTAGAACTTATCCTTCTCCTGTAATGGATGAAATTCTTGATAAATATGAGACTGTGTTTGTGCCAACTATAGCTACCAGATTAAAACAACTAGGTGTTAGAGCTATAGATCGTAATGAGGATGAAACTATAAGTGATATAGAAGAGGGAGCGGAAAGAGTTAATATAGGATAGCATACAGTAGAAGGTATGAATATATCCATTAAGGATAATGCTCCTGCAGAGGTTAAGTTCTTCTTCCAAACTATACCTCTATATGAGATTAGCCCAGATGGCTCTATGTCTATGAAGATAGATCCTATTACTCATTTTGCTAATTTTGTTGATGCTAAAACTGCATGGGACAATATACTTAAAGATTTATCTGGGTGTCGTACTATAGCTAATATAGTTGATAAAGTAGCTACTTATGCTCAAAATGGTAGTGCTTTTCATTCTGCTCTATTATTTAAATTAAATAGACTCATTAAAGATTCTAACCAGAAGGAAGATTTAGTTAAGGCTGCTGATGCTGAAGCTATGCTTACCAAAATAGAGACAGTAGTTACCTGTGATATAAACAATTATGTAACTGCTAAGATAAGTAAAGATCCAGAGACTGGTTTTATTAAGCATGAACTCGTAGACAACACTGTCGATGTTAAGGCAGCTACTTATCCTAAAGTATGGTCTCAAGCATTATTTACTAATGCTGGATTATTTAAATACGATAAAGAAGGCGTAATAATAGCCGAAGAAGGATCTAAAAAAGCTCTTGATACTGTAATTAAGAATTTTAATAGTGTTATAACTGCCTTTAGAAACAATAAAGGTATACTTAAGATAGCAGATAGAAGTATTGATTTACATGAAACATCTAACTAGAAAATGCTTAAGAAGTATTTAGTTAACATGTTTAATGTAATAGGTATCGGTATTGATGTACCTACTATAGACAAGATGTTATTATCTGGTAGATACGGCAATCCTAAATCAGATGCATTTACCCTTATTAGTGAGTTCTCTAGTTCAACTGTTAATTTCGGTGGTATTCCAAAAATAGTAAGTGTACTCGAAGCAATTAAAAATGCTATAAATAATGATGGCACTATTAAAGAAATTAAGGTAAATGACATAACTGTTGATCCTACGTAGGTATGGAATAACATAGGCTACGTTAAAGAGTTAGCTAATTATTATGCGTTTACACATGCTACAGATAATAGTTTGAGTAGCTATGGTCCTGATGGTAATTCTTATTATATGGTATCGCAGAATAATTTTGCTAAAGATAGACTTAATGAAATAGTATCAGATCCTACTGTATTCTAGGAATTAGAATCTGTAGTTTATAATGAACATTCTATTATATTGTAGGCAGTTAGAGGAGGTAATAGGAATCTATCAATGGAAACCTTTATTAACTTTAAAGATACTACTACTGGAGATAAAGGTAGAGATTATCATGGCATTACTGACAGAGAGGACTATATAGCTAAAATGACAGCTGTATTTAATAATAGAATAATATTCCCTACAGTAGCAGATAAGAAAACATATCATTTCATTAAAGGAATAACATTACCACACGAACCTATTAGATTCAATAATAATAATGGTCAAACTTTTGTTCAGTATGGCGAACAAGCTATGGACTATCTATTAGGTTATTGTTACGATGAACTAAACCAAATAGAATTGTGCTTAAGACAGATAGATGATGATCCTAATCATTATAATCCAGAAACTGGATTACATTATAATGATGATGGTACTATAAATAATGATTGGATTGAGCCATCTAGACGTATTAAAAACTTCCATACTCCTAATAAATATGATTATAAAGATAAAGATGGAGTTGAGCATACTGTAACTTTAGAAGGTAATGGAGCTAGATTCTTATTCTTGACCGGTATATATACTAATAAAGGTTTTGTTAATTTCAATGACCCCACTAAATCAGCTAAAGAGTGTTTACAGTTAGCTAAAGATTATTTCTTTAATACTTCTCCAGAAACACAAAAAGCTTTCTTAGCTGGATTAATTAATCGCAGGGTAAAGAAAGAACTAGAATACGCTAGAGATCTTGGTTTAATTACTATGAATGATCAAGGCAATATATGGAGTATACGTAATGTGTTGCTTGATGATAATATAGTAACAGAAAGATCAGCTAGATACTAGAGTTTAGATAGCGCTAATGCAGAGGCATATGCAGTATTCGATATGATATCTGACTATGTAATAAATAGTATAATATCTATTCAAGAAATAGAAAAGCTATTCAGTGGTTCACCTGCGTATTACAAAGTGAAGTATGATAGAGAGGGTATAACAGACGTATCTATTGACAAAATCAAACGTTTAGGTTCTTTGACATCAACTGGTTTGAATAATAGATTAGACTTCTTTAATGATCCAATGCGTGATGAATATGTAGTTACAGAGCTTAAAGATCACGAAATCATGGATAAACAATACCATGAGTATGAAGGTTTGTTCTATAGGGCAAATATAAAAGAAACTATATAGGAAGTACTTGGAGAAGAAGTTTGGAATGAGATAAAAGATCTTAGCATACGTGATATAGAGAAGTAGTATCCTGAAGAAACTAAGATTGCTAAATAGGCTGCTAAGGTAGCTGTGGCTGGTTATAAGAAAGGTGTTAATGTAGCTGATGCTGCTGTATATATAAGCCCTAATATGACTAGAGATTTACTCAGAATGCGTGGTGTATGGAATGCAGATATCAAACGAGCATTTGAGGTATTAACTAATCCTGATACTGCTGATAAATGGGAATCTGATCCTAAGTTATACGCAGAAGCTAATAAAGTCATATTAAATGCTATGAAGTATATAGCATTCGGTACCAGATTTAGAAATGGATTGGGTATACCTTACTTCAATAAGATGGCTTTATTCCCGTTATTTAAATCTGTAGCTACTGGAGATATTAAAGCTTTATATGACAGAATGGTAGATCCTAACGATCCTATTGATATGGCTATGTTCGATTCTGCTGTTAAAGCTGGTTCAGAATCTCCTACTGCATACTATAGAAAGGCTAAAGATAGTGAAATAGAACTTAAAGATGGTCAGACTGTATTATCTGCTTCTATAGTAGACCAAGCAGAAAGTGGATAGGGTAATACTATTACTGATTTAAGTAAACTAGTAACATATAGATAGAAGTTCAAATACATTAGATAGCAGCTGGAAACTAATCCACACACACATCCAGAATAGATGGCTGGTACATAGTTTCTAAAAGTAAATCTATCTAATTTACGCATGGATGATTTATATGGTCCTGATGGTAGTCAAGTAACTGGTAAGGATATTAATGACACCGTTATGGGAGCATTAAACACATTATCTAATATGGGTAGATAGGATATAGTAGATGAATTATTTGTAGACGGTAATGTAAATGTTGCAGCATTAGGTGACATGCTAGAACGTGATGCTAGAGAATCTGACGCTAATGATAATGTATTATCTGGTCTTAAAACTAAGAATAATGCATTTGTGATACCTTTATCTGCATTATCTGACAATAAATGGTTAGAAAGTAGATTTATATCTATGATTAATAAACTAGTTATTGATGTACATATGCCAGGTGGAGCTTTCATCCAAAGATCTGCATTTGGACTCGAAGCTACTAGCTAGAATGTTATTACAGAAGATATGATCAATGATGGAAAACCATTACTCATGATTAATGATAAGGATGGTTCTATGGATTCTGTAGTAAGTATAAATCTATTTAAACATATGATACCTAACTACAGTAAAATGACATTTAAACAAGCTAGAAAGTGGTTATTAGATCATAATATTATAGGATAGAGTGCAGATGCTACCGGAATTGGTTATCGTATTCCTACACAGTCCATTGCATCAATATCTGCATTAAGATTCGTAGATGTATTCCCTGAAATTATGGGTGATACTATCATGCTACCTGAAGGATTTACTAAGCTTACTGGTTCTGACTTTGATATTGATAAACTATATGTAGCTAGATACTCTTTCAATAAGAATGGAGGTATTATAACTCACGGCGGTGCATTAACTAGAGAAGATGTGGCTAGCGCTTATAAGAATGACATTATTAAAATGTATATCAAAATTCTTCTTACTAAAGATAATTCAGCTATGTTAAAAGGTTCTATTGATGATGCTACTGATACGGTTAAGGGAATACTTAAAGATATTGAAGGTACTAGTTCATATCATCCAGAACCATTTGAAGTATATACTCCTAGATACCAAGAAGATAGAAAGGCAGAATATACTGGTGGTAAGGCTGGTATTGGCCCTTTTGCATTGAATAATGCTCATCATATTCTTACTCAGTTAGTAGGTATCAGAATGCAGAGTAATGAATTCACAGGAACTTTATAGATAGAAGATATAGGTCGAATATACGACTATCCTACAAAAGGTAATCCTAAAGGAGGTCGTATATTAGACTGGTTATCTGCTATGATTAATGCGTTCGTAGATATAGCCAAAGATCCTTATATTGTTAAGCTTAATGTTAATGCTTGGACATATAATATGGTGTCATTCTTATTACGTACAGGTAAAGGTGCTCAAACATTCTATTTTGTTAGACAACCTATCTTAGTAGAGATGGCTAATGAAGTACTTAAGACTAAAGGTAAATATGGCATTGATAGAACTAAGACCCCTTCTCAACTTGAGAAAGAAGCTATTGAAAAAGTATTAGATAAATACGACCCTACTAAAAAGTTACGTAGAAAGTATGAATATATAAACAGAAAAAATGAAACTAAAGCTTCAGAATATCAAGATCTATTTAGAACTTATATTGACGATAAAGGAGAAATAACGTCAAGAACAAGATAGTTATTAAAGATTAAACCAGAAGATTCTAAGAACTTTAATGAGGAACAAGTAAGAATATACTACGCTTGGTTAGCTCTTAAACCTTATGCAGACGACTTAGCTAATCTAGTTAAATTCTCAAAGATTGATACTAAGAAGACTGGTAAAACTTTTGCTGAGCAGGATATATATTATAAAGGTATGCTAGATATGGAAGAAAATAGTAAATTCGCTAAAGGTGAGGTTACTAGATTCTTTAATGAAACATTCATCCGTACAAAAACAGAGAATAGCATACCTTTGGGTTCATCTATATTCAGAAACTTATTACTACGTAATACTGATCAATTTGCTAATCAAAAACACATAGCTTTATCCTTAGTAGGTAGAGCTACCAACGCCGATTCTAAATTACTTAGCGCAGTAATAAATGGAATGGAAGCTTAGATAAAGAGTCAATTCTTTAATCAATATGTTAAGGATAACAATATAGATCTAAATACTATGTTCCAAGGACGTAATTCTATACCTAATAGACTGTATAGATTTAAGTAGGAGATATTAAAGGGTAATCCTAGATTAAGTCACTTATTAAACAATGATGGTACTATAGCTAATGATTTTGTCAACTACTTAATTCCTAATATTAATAAAAATGGTTTGGACTTTATTGATAGATCGGAATAGTTAAATGCAGATCAGGCGCAAGCTAACAATCTTATTAACTACTGGAGACAACTGTTAGATGATCCAGAACCATCAGTTAAAAGATTGTTCAGAGATTTAGCAGTATATTCTTTCTACACATCTGGAGATAATACAGTAATGAATGCGTTCTTTCAGTATCTACCTAATAGTGAAAGGATCAATATGGGTTATACTCAATTCATTCAAGGTAAATTAGACCAAATGGTTAATGATGCAGATAAATCTTATAATGACATTGAGGATTTATTCTTGAATAATTGGTAGAATGATAAGCTTGTAAGACCTGTAGACATGTATGGTGGTAAATATCAAGCTCCATTAAGATCTGTAAGCCTTAATAAAGATGCAGCTATGCCAAATATTATATTTGGATAGAGAACTGATATGTAGGCTGCTGTTATTAAACCATTAAACTGGGTAACAGTAGATGATATAAAATACCCAATATTCCCTCCTTATGTTAAGGTAAAAGACAGTTTAGGTTTTGAACCTGCTAATTGGCATGTATATAGATTAATAGGTTATATTGATAAACCAGAAAGAACATGGAAAGGTAAACTTACTGGTAGAATTTTATATACTCCTATATATGGTTTGATATCCAAAAAAGGATATAGTTATAGAGGACATACTATCATAGAGTATGGTATACCTACACAATTTGAATTTAACAAAGAAAATGAATGGGACTATTTCGAGGCTTTAAATAATCTTGATGCATTATCTGATATGACTGATGAAGTAGAAAGAACATACTTTGAACAAGATAAAACATATATGCACCATATTGGAGAATTACCATCATATTCTGGTATGAATTATGCTATAGCTGAGCAGGATAGAATATTTGAGTACGAACAAGATGAAGTTGATGATAGTGTTGAAGGTGTAGTACTTGAAGAAGCTGATGAGAATGATACTGAAAACGCTGTTACTACTTACGTCAATCATTCTGGAGGTGCCATAGGTTCAGATACTATGTGGGGTGAAATAGGAGAAGAATATGGAGTAGTATCTAATCACTATTATCACGGAGCCAAAACTCCCAATGGCAATATAGAGATAACTGAAGAACAGTTTGAAAGAGGCAAGTAGCATGTATATAAAGCAAATGAAACACTTCATAGAAGACCTGACAAATATATGAACTTATTAGCTCGCAACTGGATATAGGTTGAAAATTCTGATGCTGTTTTTGCGATAGGGCAACTAAAGAATGATGTAGTTGACGGAGGTACTGGCTGGGCAGTATAGATGGCTATAGATGTTAATAAGCCAGTCTATGTATTTGATCAAGAACGTAATAAGTGGTATACTAAATTAGATGAAGATTGGATTGAAATAGGTACTCCTACGCTTACTCCTAATTTTGCTGGTATAGGTACACGTAATATAAATCAAAATGGTATTGAAGCTATCAGAGATGTATATGAAAATACATTTAGAGAAGATGAAAATATAGATTCTTATAAAACATATTCAGGAATGATTACAGAATTAGAGCCTAATCAAGTATTTGTTTTTGGGTCTAATACGCAAGGTAGACATGGTAAAGGTGCAGCGCTAATGGCAAGATAGAAATTTGGTGCTGTATATGGATAGGCTGAAGGCCCTTAGGGGCAATCTTATGGTATTATAACTAAAGATTTAACCTCATCTATACAACCATCTAGAACTAAAGAGCAAATAGTAGAGCAAATAGAGAAGCTATATGAGTATGCTAGAAAAAATAAAGATAAGGAATTTTTAATAGCTTATTCTGGAACTGGTACTAATTTAAATTATTACTCTAATGAATAGATGGCAGAAATGTTCGCAGTTGCTCCAATTCCAGGTAATATTGTGTTTGAAGAAGAATTCAGCAAATTAGTATTTTCCGCTGTAGATAAGGAAATAGATAAAATGTTTAATAACTTTAATAGCCAAGAGCTTTCACTACAATAGATGGAGCTTACTGGAGTAGATTTACTAGCGTTATACGATCAAGGAGAGAAGAAAATATCAGAAGAATTAGATAAATTAGATGACTTAACTGCAGAAGAAAGACAAACATATTTGAATGAATTCGCGCAGTAGATGGCAAGAGATAATGTTAATACACAAGACAAACTTGAGGAAGCGTTAAGAAAATTCATATGTAATTTATAATTCCAGATAATATGTATAAATGTCCAAATAAAAATCTTCCAGAATGGAAGGAACTAGAAAGAGTTGTACCAGAAGTTGCATATACTGTCTGGGATTTGAATAATGGTCATGGTATAGATAAGGCTCCAAATGGGGAGCCTTCTATACTGTTTTAGGATTTATTAGATCATTTTGACGATAATAGAGAAGCAGCTATAAAAGCTAAAGTAATGATATTTTCTACATCATATAAAACATGGTCAAACGGCAAAGATTTAGACGCTAACAAGGAGCCCATTATCTCAGATGTAATATCTTCCCCTAGTGTAACTTATAATCCAGAAGACTTTACTCCAATACCTAAAGAGGATATGAGAGTAATTAACGAAGTAACTAAGTTATATGAAAAGATATAGAAAGGTTTAAAAGACAGATTAAATTCTATTAAGAGATACACTGTTAAGAATCCTAAAGTATGGAATCAGCTATAGACTGTAATACAGTAGTTGGCTAACTCTGAAACAGAAGAAGGCATATGTCAATTCTTACAACATATTGATGAATCTATAAATGATAGCATCAAATTCTTAAGTAAACCTATAAAGAATATCAGTGCTAAACAAATTAGGCAGTTATCTAATGATTATATTGGATTCTATAAGCCCCTTATGGATGATATAATGTATCTATTTGATACTACTGATATATTCAAAGATAAACCTGATTATAGTTATATAAAAGAATTAGCTACTACCTTATCACAACAAATAGACAATGTTAATAATAAGTTTATAAATGTACTTAAATCTAAAGGTTATAGTGCATTACAATAGTATCTTACAGAATTAGGTATGCCACAGAATATGATACAAGATACTATTAACTGGCTAGATGATCCTAAACATGATTCTAGTTTGTTCATGGATTGGTTCGGTATGTCTAGTAATAGTAATAATGCTGTGCAATAGATTATAGCCAAATTGCTTAATGATGCTAAAAATGCCACAGATAGAGAAACTATGGAAGTTGGTATTAAATTAGTTAAATTAGTAAGTGTAGCCAAAGAAAAATACGGTAATGATGTATAGAAGCTATTATATGAAAAATTAGACGATGGTACATACTCTGGTAATAAGGTATCCCCACTGAATAATGGTCAATTAAAGCGTGACCAGAGATAGTTCATGGATAAATTAGCTGAAAAATTAGGTATATCTAAAGACAATAATAACATGTATGTGTTACCGCAAAATGAAGATATACAAAAGAAGTGGTTTGATGAACTAACTAAGTGGTATGCAGATAGAGCTCAAAGGAGATACAAAGCTGAATATTATATTCTTAGAAATAAGATGCTGTCTATGAAGACTAGAGATGCTGAAAGAGAGATCCAAAGTATGATAGATGGTATTACACAATCTATGACTATTAACGGTATATAGTATGAAAACCTACTTACAGAAGCAGAATATAAATAGTTAGAATCTCTACGTAAATAGAAAAGATTATTATCTAACATATTTAATATAGATGGTAGCGAAAAGACTGGAATAGATAGAGTAATAGCAGACGAACTAATCTCCTTTCACGAAGAAGTGAATAAACATATTAAATATGATATAGACAAAGATAAGTACGAAAAGGATTTAGCTAAAGTAATAGAAAGATACGGAGGTGAAACCGCAGAAGTATAGTTATGGAAACAAAGAAATACTGTAACTAGATATACTCAAGATTTCTATGACAGAATAGCTAATCTAGAATCTGATCCTGCTAATAAAGATCCCGAAAGTACTTATTAGAAACTGCGTAATAGGAGAAGACAATTACAAAATTTATATAAGGATCCTCATACCAATAAGATTGACATTAATTCATTAAGCGATGATGAGAAAAGAAGCTTATTATAGTTAGATCAAGATATAGCAAATGCATATACTGCTACTCAAAAAACAGAAGGAGCTGATAAATTCTCAAATTTTGCAGAAATAGTAAATACAGAATAGTATTATCATGATATGGAATAGGCTAGAAATGCAGGCGTCCAAGCATATAATGAATGGTTTAATAATAATCATTATGAAGATGTAAGAGGGTTTATGCATCCAGCTTCATATTATACAGAGCTTAGACCACTACCTGAATTTGCTCAGTAGTATACAGAAACAGTACCATCTAGTAAATACTCTAAAATACTGGAATCTTCAGAGTGGTATAATCCTGAATTTGATGAGAACGGACCTGCTATTTAGCCCAACAAGAAATATTATGATAATAGTAAGGCTTATAATGAAGTAATGAATAAACCAGAAGTAAAGGAATTATATAATGAAATTACTAACATAATGAACGAAGCTATGAGTTTTATATCATTCCTCACTAATAGTAATGAAAATATGATGCCACAAATAGAAGCTAGGTTTATGTAGGTATTGAATCGTAAAGATGGAATATTAAATAAGTTAAAATATGCTGTAGAAGATTTTGCTATAACAAAAGAAGATGATTTAGATTTCGTTAAAGAGTTTTCTACTATGCCTAATGGAGATCCTATTAAAGTAATACCTACTAGGTTTATTACTCCTTTAGAAGATACAAATAGTATATCTACGGATGCTGTATCTGCTGTAGTACAGTTCTACAATATGGCTGCTAATTATAAAAATATGTCAGCTAAACAAGATGAAGTAGAATTAATGCTCAATTTACTAAAATAGTTATCTATAAGAACCTCTAAAGAATTAAAAGGACCTGGATCTACTAATGTATATAAATAGTCATAGTTATTAGTAGATAGATTGATGTATGGTAGAAATAAAACTCCTATTGAGGGTAATGTGTTAGGTTATGATATTAACTTTGGTAAAGCTTTAGATATTGTTAGAGGATTTGTTACTAAAGTAAACCTATCTGGTAACTTATGGTCTATAGGTACTTCTTTCTTTACTGATGCTACTTATACTACTTTAGAAGCTAAGATGGGTAGGTATTTTGATTTAGAAGATTTAAACTTTGCTAGATCTGAATTTGCTAGAGAACTACCTAACATGATGTAGAACATAGGTAATCCTAATCCTAAAGGTAGATTACCTTATTTACTTATGCTTAATTAGGTAGTAAAAGATAACAAAGAGTTATTTGATAGATTAGACTAGAGTTAGGTATTACGTTCTATTAATCAAAATTTTTGGTTTGCTGGATATACGTAGTCTGATTACACTGTTAAAAGTCATACTTTATTAAGTATCTATCATAATTATCGTTTGGTTGATAATGAAGGTTTTATGTCAAAGCAATAGTATATAGATAAATTCTACTCTAATGATAGAAAGAAAGGAGCAGTAGAATTTAAATAGCTTACTACTACTTTATATGATGCGTATATAGAACTTCCAAATGGCGATGTAGTGGTAGATGATAAATATAAACCTTTAATCACAGATAAATTACTAAATGATGTACGTAATAGAATAGAAATCATAAGTAAACGAATAGATGGTACTATTCGAGAAGTTGATAAAGCAGCTGTACATGCCAATGCTATGGCCTCATACTTAGTATTACATCGTAACTTTATGATTTCTGCATTACATGATAGATTCAAACCTAAACAGTATAATTTAGATTTACAAACTATAGAGGAGGGTTACTATAGATCTACAGGTAGATTTTTAAAGAATGTAATTGCTAATAGACATTTCGCTATTAAATAGTTATTGGCTGATTATAATAATATGTAGGAATATGAACAATATGCTGTTAGAAGGGTACTAAACGAATTAGTCCTTATTACTGCATCTACAGCAGTAGCTCTCGTTATAGCTAGTGTGGTTGATGGTGATGATGATTATGATACTTGGTTAACATAGTCAATAACTTATTTAGCTATGCGTTCAGCATTTGAATTCCGTACTATGTATAATCCTTTTGAATTTATGGCTTTAATTAAATCTCCAACAGCAGCTTTCAATTGGTTTGATAATATTAGTAGTTTCATAAACTTGATTAATCCTGCTTCATATATTGGAGATAGAACTCCATTTACTATAATAGATAGAGGAGTATATAAGGGCATGCCCGTAATACTTAAGAATATTATCAAAGTAACGCCGTTTAAGAGTATTGTAGAAGCTCAAGATCCTAAATCAAAACGTAATTACCTACAGAATCAATTAATGAACTTCTAAAGTTTCTATATCAATTCTCAATTAGTTTAAATGCGCCAATAAAAAGATAAGCCTACTGACTATTAAATCAGTAGGCTTTTTAGTTATAAAGACTCACCAATATCTTCATAACTATAGTAGTCTTCTTCTGGTAATTCTGCTTCTATAGAGTCACCAAATCTATACCAGCTATAGAATAACCTTCTTTCTAATTCTGGCACTTTTATACCTTGCCAAAATCTATTAATCTCTAGCATGGCATCTAGAGTAGAAGGTTTACCATTATTACGAAGACGTTTAATATCTTTATTATACTTAGGATTACTCAGACAATAAACAGTATAATGTCTTTTGTTAATAGTTATATACCGTTTATTATAGTAAGAGTCTAACCTAGATAATTTACAGTGTGTTTCAAGAGACTCAATAGTGTTTACACTACTATCATAAACAAGAAAGACCTTATCTTCTAGAAAAGGTCTATTTTTATCAGATGTAAAAGCATTTATAAATCCACTTTCTACAGTTAAATCTCTCCACGTAATATTATCATCACATAATGGAACTATATAAATACTTACATCATTCAAGTTCTTCAGTACCATCTTCTTCGTAATATTTACGAGTATGGTCCCAATTACCTGTCTGATAATGATATGATAGTTCTGTTAAAGTTTTGACAATAAGGTCCTTACGACTATCTAACTCTAATTCATTAAACATGTTAAATACTCTCACTTCATTATTACCATTCGTTTGAATAGCAATAATATATGCTTCACAATCATAATCTGAAATATCAATTCCTTGATCTTTCATGTACCAACTAATTGCAAGCAAGTAATAAGTTATCTGTCTATAATAATCAAACTCTTCTACAGAATGTTTAAAATTATAGACATCGCTAGTTGTTTTTAAGTCGATTAAAGTAATCTTCTTATTTATATGATCGAATATACATCTATCAAGTAAAGACTTACAAGGCGCAATCCAATCATCAACAGGTAATTCCCAGTTAATATGAAACTCATTATGAGATTCTACTCCAGGAATATCTTCTAATAACTCTTTTGCCTTCTTATGATTATCAATATTATTCTTAATATTTTTAAGCATATTTAAATCAGCAAAAGATATTACTTTACGATTATCTTTTTTACTTTGTAATGCTTTAATATAATCAGCATAACGATTACATAGCTCTGTAGCTTCTTTTAAGACGATTTCAGAGCTTTTTGAATTACTGTATGCAGATTTGTATGCAGCAATCTTTTTATCGTCTTCTATGAGTTCTAATGAATTAGCATAAGTCTCACAGAAATCTTTTTGTTGTTTTACTTTAGGCACTTCATAATCAAGAATTATATAATCATTCCAGAAATCCTCTGGTTGAAGTATATATTCATGAATCATAGTACCCCTTTCGAGCTGAGGAAGTTTTAATCCTTCCTCTTTTCCATCTATCATATCTCGATAGAAACGCGGTCCTTTCTTTAAGAACCAACCAATAGCAGAATTTGATATTCTCGTATTGTCTTCATAATACGGTTTATCAATTATCATTCTTACTTAATTCTATAGTTACTATTTTAGGTCTTTCTCTTTCAAGATAACTGTCAGTTAGTATACTACAATTATATTGATTTAAATGACCATATGATATACCATCATGCCAATGCCCAAAGAAATGATGCTTATATTTACCAAAACAGTAATGTTCAAGCTTTTCATTATAATTAGGATTTTCATGAGTAATAAGTATATCACAGTTTTGTATCTTTTCATATGGGCATATATACTCATCGTATTCATTCTGAGTATCTTCAAATGCCCACGTTTGCCAATGTATAGGAGCTATCCAAGGAGTTCCATAAAAGGTTATTCCTTCATATTCATATAGTTCATCAACAAGAAATACTACTTTATCGTTAGTTAAAGTTGACATCTTAATTTTAAAATCTTGCCAACTCAAATCCTTTACAATATCATTAATAAGATTTTCTATATAAATATCATGATTTCCTGGAACTACAATTACCTTTTTACACGGTAATTTGTCTACCCAATTGACAAAAGTAATAGACCAGAATTTATCTGATTCTTCGTTACTTCTCTGAGCAAGTAAATTTACTATATCTCCTGCTATACATAACACATCGCATTCTGGTATATTAATTAAATGACCATGTATATCACTTATTGCGCATATTCTCATGGTATAAAGTTTTAGTTAGTTTATATATAATTATACTATAAAATAGTATCATTTTTTCAGTTTTTTTATTAACTCATCTACCTCCTTTTGATTATGGACTATATAGAAATCAACCTGTATATTGTTACTACATAAGTAATATCTAAATAGTTTCTCTCTTAAAGGCCAGGCTTCATTAGGATATCCTTTACATTCAATAACAAAGTTATCTCCTACAAAGTCAGGTAAATAAGTCATTGCTCTATACTTTTTATTATCAAAAGTAAAAGCTGGAAGTAGCTCATATCGATGCATCTCGTAATCTGCCATAATATTTGCCTCTTTCAGCTTTTTATATGTATAAGTTTCAAGTTTACTACGAAATTTAATTCCATCATATTCATTTGGAGTTGCATTTCGTACTTTACTATTTAACTATTTTTTTCTTCTCATTAACCTTTATTTTTTTTGTACTATTAAATGTAATCCATTCATCCTTATTATATGCTTTTATAGTACTTTCTAATGTTACGTCTTTATTATTGTATAGACTAATTACTCCAAATTTGAGTAATTTCCAATACCTTATTATATTAGCCATATTACTAGTAGACCGTAACCAGTTTATTATATAGTCTAATAAGAAAGTAGGTATATTATATATTACTAATAACCAAACTAATGGAATAGATAATATAAAACCAACTTTTTTAATAAATTTCTTCATATAACCAATTTTTAATAGTTTCAAATCCATTAAGTTTAATTGCATCAGATATATCTTTTGCTTTAAACTTTTTATGAACTAACATTCCTTCTAAGCCTGTTTTAAGGCTCATTTTACGAAGATATTTAACTCCAGCTGTATCTCTATCAAATAAGATAATTATACGTTTAAAACGCTTCTTAAGCTGGTTTAGAGCCTTATCTGGGATAAATGTAGACTCTGATGATGGGCTTATTGCTGGAATACCCATCTCATATAAACACATGACGTCTTTCATACTCTTTGTAATAATGAGTATATCTCCAGTTTTAGGTAACTGTTTAAACCCCTGAATGTCGTTCTCAGTCAGGTTATTACGCCACTTTGTATATTTATCTGCTAAAGGCCTATATATCTTAAAATTATTATAAACCTTATAAGCATACATAGGATTGCTATCCTTGTAAATACCCTTTACAACTCCGTTACATAGATAATATTTTATACTACTTACTCCAAATCTCTTTAGAGTAGTGGTAGAAATATTAAACTGAGACCAGTAATTGATATCTGTTAGAGTAAAGTCTTGTCTTACAATACCAATTACTGTCTCGGTTGACGGTATATATTGCTTAGAGCTAACGAGTTTCATATCATTAGTAATTTTAAGTTTATTAACTATATCATTGAGTATATCTGAATAGTTAGTTAGTCCTGTGAATAGTGATACAAACTTAATTATATTACCACATTCTCCAGTACCATGATCTTTAAACATTAATTGTTTAGTTTTTTTACTATAATAACATCCAAAAGAAGGTGTCTTATCCTTTCTTAATGGTGAATTATATATCATGCCTACTTTAAAATTACCAATGTACGCTGCATATATATCATACTCAGTTACTTTAGATAATATCCAATCTAAAGTAATACTCACATTATCTTTTATCTTTGTTGTATCGTAAACCATATGATATATTTTTAGTGATAGCCAAGGAATCGAACCTTAATTAACCATTACTATCATGAAAACGTGAGTGCATGCTATCCCTATTCTATGAATTTTGATGCCTCCGTCACACCTCACATTCGGCGTATTACCGTCGATTGCTTCTTATCTCACATAGCGGCATGCTACTCACGTATCGCTATACTATGCCTAGCGTAGGCGGCTTATAGGATTATCTACAAAATTAGAAAGGCAGATCATCACTAGGCTGATCACTTACAGTAGTAGTAAGAGGGTTAACCTCTTTAACTTCCTTATCTGCAATAATCGGCTTAGTAAACTGATCAATACCTGTAATTTCTCTAATCATGCTTTCATTCTTACCCTCTTCATAGAAACCCATAGGAATATTCATAGGTTCAATAGAAGCAAACTTAACATAACTAGGAAGTGTAGTATAACCCTTATCATTATAAACTATTTTTACTTTAAGTAAAATATCTTTATTAGCACTATTAAGCATTGTTACTACCCAGTTAGCAAATTCTTTATAAGAACTGCCACTGAACGCTAATACATTCTTAGGATAGAAACACTTAAGTATACGCATAATGCGAGTTACCTGGTTAGTAGCTTTACTTTGATTCTGTTCTTCAGTATCACCTTCACGAACAGCTGGTTCCCATTCAGTATGAACAAGACTCTTACCATCTTTTTCAAAAGTAAATTCGATGAACTTCTTTCCCGTAGGAGACTCTGCAAACTTTGCGGATACAAACTTAACATTGTCATGAATACCTGCTTCCAAGTACTTAGTATTATTACTATTATCTGACAACTTTACTTCATTTGCTAATTCTGTACTAAATATCATAATATCTTATTTTTAATTATTCAGGTAAATAAACTTTATTCCAATAAGTAGTGATGTTATTATTCTCATCACTCTCTGCTACTACTATATTCTTTCCTCTTAAATGAGGTGCTCTAGCTTCAATAACAGAATTATCTCCGCCTTCAAATGAGATATGTGTCTCATTCTTTTTTCTATATACATAGCCGACAGCATCTGCTTCACCACATATAATATTTGCTAATGCGCCTACTAAATCAAGAGACATTTCTGCCATTTCTTCGCCATTCTTATTAATCAACTTATCCTTAGTATGACCAATAAGTATAAAGTTATCACATAATCCACGGAACATGTCGATAACTTTTCTTACAGCTTGTCTTATATATAAATAACCAGATCCGTTAGGTAATGTTCTTAAATCTGTACCTTCATACTTTTTACCCATTGGAGTAGCTTTATAAAGCTGTATAGCAAAGCTCATACACATCTCTTCTAGACGTGTAGCATTATCTATAGTAATATATTTGTAAGGATATTTACCAGTTTCCTTTTTAATCTCTCTTATTGCATTAGCTATATCACCTAAATCTTTTACAGATCTAGCTTGAACAGCTAATGCCTCTAAGAACTCTGAACCACCTTCTAAATCAATAATTAGATTGTTATCCAGTGCTGCAACTAAAGTAGTTTTTCCGGCTTTTGGTTTACCAAATAAAATCAAAAATCTAGGATTTTCTACTTTAGCTTTTACTTTCTCTTTTGGTAATACAATCATAAAAGCTTTTATTTTTTTGTATTCCTCTGATAAAGTTCTGATAATTTCTGATAATATGGAATAAGATATTTTAATTAAAACAAACCACGTTTCTTAATATTAATCGTGATATCGATAATAGTTTTCTTTGTCTTCGGTTTTAAATAGTTCAAAGAACCAAATGCAATAGGAATTACTTCATAACCAATCTGTACGAAGTTATCAAAGATTTTAACCGGAGTACCAAACTCATCTTTAAAGTCATAGTCAACATCAAACGGACAATGTTCCTTTGCATAAATATCAAGTGCATTAATAGCCTTGAAGAATTCTGTTTCTAAATCGAAATTAATTACATTATCTCCCCAACACTTAAACGGACAATTAGCGCATTCCTTCGGCAACCATCCAATATTATGAGTCTTACTTAAACCTAAAGTAATAATATCACCTGCACCAGCATATTCGATGCCATAACTGCAAGAAGGATAATCACTCTTACTTTCTACAGTCATCCAAGGATAAGCGTTAATTACTCGGTCCATTAAAGACTCCTTATATGTTTTTGCACTCTTAGTATTTTTCGGTAATGTAAATGTATATGATTTCATAATTTTCAGCCTTTTTAATTGTTATTACTAAACGAAATCTTCCTTACTGGTTCATCTTCTCGTATAGTCTCAATTAAATTATTGTACTTAAGGTCATTATCAAACTCAAGTATAGAACATTCACCTGCATCTCTATTCTTTAGAATATGCAAATAAACTTTATCTCTTACTGGTAGACGATTTGGTCCATAACTCTGTATATTGAGTAGCTCTGGCCTATGAATACATATAACGTAATCTGATGCATGAAAAATAGTATCAGCGGAAGATATATCGCTACGCATTGGATAATGCATAGATGGATTATTAATTCTTTCAGGATTTTCGATATTACGATTCATCTGTGATAACTGTATTATTGTAGTATCTGGAAACTTTTTTACTCTAATAAACAGTTTCTGTAAATCGGAAATCACTTGTAGTGCACTTTCACGATTTTGACCTTCAACAAGTAGAGTATGATCAAGTATAATCACAAATTTCTTGCCTTTAGCTTTATTTTCGTAAAAGTAATCAATGGTAGATGCTATATCTGCAACGGTACCCGGTGTATCTACATAATATATCGGATATGATTTTATCTGTTGAGAAGTTTGTTCTACTTCTTCTAATAGTGTATTGTCTAAATCACTACTAGAACTATATAGCTGAGCAGTAGTTTGCCTTAACTTACTGCTCAATTTTCTACCTACTTGTCTAGAACTTAACATTTCAAATGAAAAATTAAGTACTACTACATCCTGATTAGAATTTAAGTCTATTAAATCACTTTCAAGCGTATTTACAAATGAACTTTTGCCACTACCAGATATACCTACAATAGTATATATAGTATTAGGTTCAATGCCTCCCATACAGGATTTATTAAACTTACTCCATCTAGTACGTAAAGAAACAATCTCATGATTCTTTCTCTTACGAATATATTCTACTGCTTCGTTAGTAGCAGAGGATATATGTCTAAATGTTAGTGTCTTAGTAGATATCTGTTCCATAATTATAGTAATTTTGGTTAGGAGTTTCTACTTTCATTTGTTCCTCAATAGTTTCCCACTCGTGTTGAGTGAGCCATTTCCACATAGTTTTCATATAACCTATTTTACCTGTACGCATACGCTCATCTATTTCATATTTTAAACAATCCATAATGTGTTCATGCATTGCTTTAGACTTGCCTACGATACGATTATATTCTTTCCTACATTTGTTTACATTAGCTCTGAGAAATCCTTTAGTTCCATCAGGTCTCATAACGTAAACTGGAAATTGGTCATAAAACATATCAAACATGGCTTTATCTTCTTTAAGAAGTTCTTCTAGTTTTTCTGTTTTACTTATGACTTGGGTATCTCTATCATATTGGATAGAAATTAAACCTTGAGTCTCTAACTCTTGTATCTCTTCTTCATTAACTAGGCTGAGAAGTTTCTGAATGTCTTGATTGATTGTTTTGATATCATTCAATACAAGTGTTAGGAATACTAATTGATTAATAGATAAAGTTGGTATTCTATCTAAGATAGAAGTATCTATTTCTAAAATCATAGTCTTATATATTATATAAGCTTATGGTTTATCTGAAATATATCTGATAAGCCTCTGTTAATCCCATAGGCTCAATTGTAACGGTTTTAAATCTCTGATTATCTTATAGGCTTCCATAATATAATACCTATAATTAATCTTTCTTTCTTCAATTGGTTTATTATCAAATTTATTTAGAAGAGTAACACCAGATGCAGTAAGCATATTCTGATACTGTCTTGCAGAAGCCTTATATTTACGTTCTCCTACGTATGGCTCAGTATATGTTATAATTTCACCTTCTTTATGACCAGTATCTTTCCATTTCCACAAGTATCCACCATTAGTAGATGCGTAGAAACGATTAGTTCTTTGTTGCTCCTCGTTCATATATTCAACATGCCATTGTTTACCAGTTTTCTCAGACATTAGAAAATCTCTTATATCTGTACAATTCTTAATTGTATCTTCGACCGGTATTCCGTCTTTAAAGAAACTTATTACTGCTTTAGGTATAATCTTTGGAGTTAATCCTTTACCTAATTTTACAGCAGTAATAAACATTCCTTTTTCTTTTACTTTGTTATCTTCAGTAATAGCAAAATAATCATTAATAGCATATTGATACATTGCTTTAAAACGATCTTCTTCTAAGGTAAGTTTAGTAAGCTGTTCCCATTCTCTACAAATACTGTTTACTTTAGAATATGCATCTTTCTTTAGTAAGACGAATAAACCATCAGTATTTGCTTGGACGATTCGACATCCAATTTGAGTTAATTTTTCAGCTAACATAAGTAATAGTAACTGTCCATTAATTCTAATCTGCATTACTGCAAATGGACTATAACAGAAATTATGTTCATTCTGTAAGTTACCTGATAAACCATTTAAAGCTAACTTTAAAGTTTCGTTCTTTACTTTATCACCATTGTGTTTAGCTTCAATTCGTTCATCTTTGATTTGCTTATATACTTCTAAAAATTCTTTACCTAAATGTCTAGGATAGAATTCATATTCTATAAGCATACTTGGATATAGTGAAGCTACATCTATATCTATAAGCATTTCATCATCTCTAGGAATAATAATCTCAGGACTATTCACAGAATGAATACCTCCTACTCCTACAGAATAGCGTAAATTATTAAATGCAAACTTATTTTCATATCCTTTTCTACCTGGAGATACTATCTGATTTTTCATATCTTCTAGTACTCTTTGTAAAATAGGACTATCATATTTAATAAATGGTAATATTACATCTTTTAATGGTATTACGCTCATTGGAGATCTTAAATCTTTAATATCCCACCAAGTTAGACCTGTTTTTTCAAGATATTTCTGAGTTAAAATTTTCATTCCAATATTTACACCATCTTTACTGAGTACTCTTACTCCATATTCATCTTCAATAGCGATTCGTAAATCAACGTCTTTCTTACATCTATTTAGTAATTCTGAGGTAGATTCAATATCATTGATATTATAATCTATCATAGAGTCAAAATCCTCTAAGGGAAGAGGTTTAGTCCAATCACATACAAATTCCTGTACATTAGGATATTGCATTGTTACTTGGATTTCCTTTAAACCTACTCTAAGTTTATTAGAATATAACATAGTAAGAATATCAAAAGTATCAAACCATATTTGATACTTCCAATGTTTCCACGCGTCTATATTATCTTCACTTGAAGTAGTTATAGTCTTACTTAGATTAAATATAGAACTACATATAGTAGGTATATTATATTGCATTAATTTATCCTCATACTCAATTATATAATTAATTATAGGATTATCATAATGCAAATTATTATAGCCACAAAATATAACATTAGCTGGAATGTTAATATTTGTAGTATAATAATCTCCCCAAGTAATGTATTTATCTACTTGTTTAAAGAACTTAACTAATTCTCTTAGTTGATTTTTCCTTTCTGATATCTCAAACTTATAGATGTCGTTTGTTTCTGTATTTTTTACCGAACAATGAAAGATATTTTGAAATACCTCAATATCATATACGTAGACTATCTTTCCTCGTATAATCATATTATAAGTATTTAAAGTTAGATCTCATGGTTGGACTCGAACCAACGCAATCACACTACATAGTAGCGGCTCTACCACTGAGCTACATGAGAAACCAGTTTAAGTTATGGAAACAGAAATATTATGTTTTTATGCTGCTAATAACTTATTACGACTATAATAAGTTATACTATTATCTCCTTCAATATCCTTTACAGTTACTCCTGTAAATGATGTATCTTTCTTATACTTTTTAGCTAACTTGGCAGCTTTATTCTTTGCTTCATCTCTAGTAGATGCTTCAAAGTTTCCAGTAGCAAAATCATATACTTTCATATCATTATCAGAGTATTTTCTCTGTATAGCATATTGAAAGTTTCTTTTGTTAGGCTTTTCTTTAACAGATAGTTCTGCGGCACTAGGAGCCATCTGTTTACCTTTTTTAGGAGTTAAAGGATTATTACGTACTGATTCATCAAATTTAGCTTGCATAGATTTCTTTGCAAGTTTATCAGCTTTTATTTTCTCTTTGATTTGTTCAGTTGTTAACGTAACTCCCTTAGGTTTAGTGAACATATTGTTCTTAACTATACGCGTAAAATGTTTCTTCTCTTTACGGGTATATCGTATTGTAGGATCATATCCTGCTTTCATAAGAATATTCTTGATTAATTCTTTTTTAGATTGTTTTATAGATTTGTTTTCATTCATAGCATCTTTTGCTACTTTAGTAGTGTATTCAGATTGTTTTTTATTTCCTGCCCACTTTACAAATTCTATTACTTTCCCATTCTCATCATATTTAATGATTCCAGATGGACCCGGTTTCTTGCTTACCGTCATTATTTGATAAGCCTTATAGCTTCTACGAAACTTATTTTTATTACTTCTATGATTCTTTATACCGGTTCTATTATTTTTCTTTGCTAATATCTTTTTCATAATTTTGATAATTAAGTTATTTACTTGAAAATCCTTTTATTATGGTAGGATTTTCTTCTATCGTTTCACAATAAAATATGGTAGTAGTATTAGTACCTACACCTATACTACTTAATTCTCTTTCAGGATGTTTACTAGCCCAGTTTATAAGAATATTAACTCTATTCTCATAAGCTGAACTAGACTCCCAAAATTTCTTTCTTACATAAATTGCTTTTCTAACTTCTTTCATATTTATGCAGCTAAGGATAAAGCAGGAGCTTCAATATTGAGTTCTGCCTTTTCATTAAAATCTGTAATATCTTTATTGATTTTGTTAATTTCTAATTGTAATTTATTTTTTAGACCTGCAATATAAGCTGAAGTAAGCTCTTCAGTTTTATCTAGGTTCTTCTTTCCTTTAGAACGTTTAAGTTTCGGATCAAGAGTCTTAATCTTACTTAAGTGAAATAACTGTTCAGTCTTTTCACACAAAGTAAAGATGTTAAGATAGTTATTATCTTTAGGTAATTCAGTAAACTTCTTATAACCCATATTAATACACTGCATATATAGTTTTAATAATATGCGTTCTTCAGATAGAGTTTCAATCTTCTGAAGCAATGCTTTTAAGTCATAATTACGTTTAGCTTCTTTTGGAATAACATTTTCTTCTTTAATCTTATTCCAATAGAAAGTAATTTCGTTAGAAATTTCCTTAATACGACCGATTTTACCTTTATTCTTATCTCCGAGCAAATATATTGATGTAATTGATTTCATATTGATTAATGTTTTTTAAATGTTAAATACTCGACCAAACTACATCTACCAGTAGTAGTTCCTATGGGATTCAAACCCATAACCTACACATTAGAAGTGTGTTGCTCTATTCAGTTGAGCTAAGGAACTGTGTAGTAATAACTGCCCAATTCAGCAGTAATTACTATAAATAGTACCCAGTTCAGTACTATGAAACTATGTTGTTTTAAGATAATATCCAAATCAATATTTTCTAAATTTTCTTAACTGGCCGAGTACTATAGGAATAACCCGTCCACCAGTCTTAATTCCAACTATTCCATTAAGCCCTTCAAGGTTAACGTCTTCAACGTTGGTTATACCATTTTCTCTTGCATATTTTTTGATATTCTCTTGATTAATCCATTTAGAATGTAGTTCCCCATCTGAACAATTCCGCATACAATCAAACAAAATATCAACTATACAATCGAAATCCTTACGTTTCTTTGCCTCATCAATTATACTTTTAGTAATTTCGTCAAAGGCATATTCATTTCGAGTCGAATTTGACCCAGTAATTGCATCTGCTATACTAATAGAAGCATCTATAATACTTACCGATTCATAAGTATTAAATAATCTTTGCCACCATAATGGCCCACTTCCGTAAAATAGAAAGACCCGTCCATCTTCTCTAATACTTACTTTTTTAGGCGTTTCGGTACGTCCTCCATTCCAAATCTGAATTTTAGACAATATGGCTGGCTCAGAACATATTAGAATTCGCAGAAGTTCTACACGTAATGAAGAAAGTCTGCCGTTCATAAGCTTCTACTATTTTTCTTCAGTAATCGTAGCAGTTACGTGAATTTCAGTTTCCTGATTATCTAAACCGCACTGCCGTAAATACTCAACCTGCATACGCTGATTCATATCCATATAACTACGGACAGTTTCAGCTAACTGCATACACTTACGTGTCATCTCTTCATAGAAGTTCAACACACTCTGGTTGGATAACTTAGTTAAGTCATTCAACATAGGAAGTTCTTCAGCTGTAAAGAACATAGGCTTGGAGCCTGGTTTACTCAACCGTTCAATACATTCAATTACATTCTGCCGGGTTGCTTTAGTAAATTCAGGATCAGCAAGCTCAAAAACTAATGACGGATCATTCTTCTTTTCATTCAAGATGATTTTCGGACGTCCATCAACATCCTTCTCAAGTAAACTAACTGACTCAACATCAATGGCCTTGAGAATATAAGCTTTTACTTCCTGACGGAAAGTATTCTTACCTGTAGCTACATCTTCTTTCCACTTAAGGTCAGGAGTCTGTGCTACGATTGTAAATATCTGCTGTCCAAAGAAAGGCCCAAACTTCTGGGCTGTTTGCCGATAGCGAGCTAAAATTTGAGCTGCTAAACCCGGAGTGTTAGCTCCATTAATATTATTTTCCATAAAAATGTTCCTTTTTGAGTCCGTACTTGATATACCAATACGAACATAGTTATACAAAAAATTGATAAAATCTCTCCACCGTTCGATTATTTAATAGCTATTCAAAATTGGAATAGGTGAACTCAATCACATAATCTACTAAGCATAAAAATAATAAATTGAAAATTTATGAGAAATACTCTGTGAGTTACTTCTGATAATTTCTGATATTTTTTTGTTTTAACGTCCCGTTTCGACGGTTAAGATTCAATTCCTTCGATGCTTAACGCACCCCTCACCGTAAGCGTATAACGCGATTAGATGCGATATAAGCCACTTTATCATCAGTTCCTTAGAACCTACTGAGTATGTCCGGTATTATCGAAATTCGTCAGAATTACGGTTGTTTAATCTAACATTACTAAAATCATAGACTCATTGCTTATAGCATGACCCATCTATACCATTTCCAGGATTTGTTTGTTTATACTGCACGAACATTAGGATTTCCACCTATCATCGTCTCCTTGTTTGCTTATGGAATACTTTCATCATAAGTGTACTATTGCCCTTACAGAGACAGTGTAAGAAACAACACAGGTAACTAACGATTCAGCGTTCTCTCACATACAATGTTGCGCATTGTACTTTACGAGTGTCTTAACAGTCAGCAATGTCGGTTGGCAGTCGGGGTGGTGATCTGTCTACTCACACTACTCTTACGAGCGGTAGTCTCAGCGTTTACAGTTCCATTGGACTTCCCAATTAATTAAAAAGTTAAACAATTAGAGTTCATTTTGTCATAGCTGACTCTATTCAGCGTAAGTAAAATTGATTCATTAAGCATATCATCATATACTATAATTATTACTAAACTGGTTTTAGGATTCTAACCCTAAAGCATCTTTAATAACTCTATTTACTTCCTTAATCCATAACGATGTTTATTATCCAAAATTCTGGTGTGAACTAGCATAATAAATCAAAGGCATTTACATATCTTGAAATGCTTAAGCTCTGCCGTTTTTTACAAGGAGTTTCCTCTGCATCTCCTAATCTTATTTATTACCACGTAATAACACTTGCTAAAGGTGTCCGCTTCTAAGTTCAGGGTTATAGCGCCCTCATACTCGCATTTTAGACTATTGTGTTTTAGTCTCGTCATTTCTCATACATTATACTCATCTACACGACAAAACTCATGAGTCACCTTAGACTTGAAAGACGGTATCAATCTCATATACCTCATCCCTTATACGTAAGTTCTTTTACAGCACACTATTTACGATAATGTACAGGATTGGCTCCTGCTCCACGATAATCAGTCAAGCTTTAACGTTTGCATGTTTAATTCTTGGATCATTGCGTTTCCAGCTTTCATATCCTTACTTTGTATAAGTATGTACCATAACACGGTTATCCTTACATTAGTATTAGTAATTTACTCCCTTCATAAGTACAAGTTCTAATATCCACAATTGCATATTACATCACAGCTGATGTGTACTGAACACTAGAGTTAGCCTGTTTTCCTTTCTGGACGCACAGTAGCGCTTTTGTTAACCGATTTTGGAGACCGGTAATGCGTTATCTGCAATCTCTTTTTTTCCACGAGCTGGCTGCTTCTTAAGGTGAAACTAACCTTTGCCTCTCGGCTTTACTTATTCTTTCCAAAGGAATAAGTCAGGAACCGTATTGTCCCTGTTTCGTCATCGTGTTTATATCCCTCTTTGATTCTGCTTTTGATAAACTAATACGGATATAGGGATTTCGTTCCCTTTGTACTGTTTAGTACTCAGTGTGTCTTCTCTTTAGTACTGCGTCTTTAGAAGTCCCCAAACGGTTCTCACTTCCTAATGAGGATTGTACACGCTCATCCCCTCTTATGTAGTTTTCAATTACATAAGCTAACACCCTACCTTTTGAGTAATCTCACAGTTTTAGCTGCTAACATATTCTCGGGTCATGTAACTTTTCGGGCCATGGAGAAATGATTCCAAGCTCCCTGACAGGTGCGACCAGTATTATTGTATACTTTACCGCATGACTTCCTCGGAGTGATTTACGCTATAGTTTTGCTCCTCTCGAACTGTGATATAATTATAGTATTTATTATACGGTTATTATCACTAACTTTTTACCGTAGGGCTGTCATCTTTAGCCGTTAATCCTTGTTTTGGTGTATTGATGCTTATTATTTCACCAGTGGTAAGATTAATAGAAGCTACTACTTTCTTACCTAGACATATGTCGACAAACTTATTTTTTACATCACTACTACTGATGTAGTCTATTGGCTCCATTTTTGAAGCATCAAAACCATCCAAACATTTACAAGCATTACTTACAGACGAACGTAAGTACTGTTCTACATATAAACAATTAGTTATACTACTGTTAGCTTGGTCTCTAATAAAAGTAGACTGATTACCTTCTACTATAAAGTATTCAGTTTGAGCTTGAATAGAATTCAATTTAGCTCTTGCTTCTCTTGAGTCCTTAATAATACGTGATAAACGTATCATTTGTTGAAGTATAATTTTATTGTTCATATTTATCTACTATTGTTAATGGAGTTGTCGGTGATTCGTCATCAGATACCTTACTTATAGCTTTTACTTTCGGATATCCTGTTGAATTCGTCTTCTCTATTACTTTAGTTTTCCACTTAACTACTGGCTTTGGTTCACCAGTAGTTTTTACATTCACTTTTGCGTCTGTTGTTCCTTTCACAGATACTTCTAATGTAGATAAGTCTACCTCGACATCTATCTCATCTACAGACTTTTTCTCCTCTTTTATTACTTTAGGGAAGTTAGGTAACTCCACTATAGAGGGCATAACAGGCTGTGCCTGTATAACTTCTGTAGTTGCGAACATTTGCCTACCAATGAATACACTGACAACAAACATTCCAACTACAGTTAACATTCTATTATTCATTTGATATGATATTTATTAGAATGGCTATTCTTCTAGGATATGAATTTTCAAAAGAAACTTTTTAAACCAGTTTAGTTTTTTTTTTCAGTTCCTTCAGATTGTTCTTCCTTCTTTGGGTATTCGTCTTCCTTTGGAGCTATTAAATCTCCTTGACAATACTCTGCAAGACGATCAGCTGGGTCTCGATACAGATTAATAATCTGACCTACAACCATACGCATCTTATCAAGCGTAGGAGTCTCCTTCTGTTTGTCAAAGTAATTGGTACGAATACTCCCTAGAACTTTACGGGCAACTTCACGTGCAGCTTCAAGTTCAGTCTTCTTACTGTCTTCTACACCATCAGTAGTAATAGTATAGTCAGCAAATAACTTATCAATGTAGTCATTGCCCAGTAAGCCAGTAATAGCATTAATTGCTTTATCTTCTTCCGGCTTTGCTTCAGGATCATCCTTCAGTTTATAGCGGAAGTTTTCTCCAATTAAAGCACGTAATGCTTCTGCTACTTGTTCTTCACTCCAACCGGCTTTAGACATGTGCGTATGCATGATAGAGTGAGCCATACACGGTGAACCTGTCTGTGAAGTATATAAGTATACAGCGCGACCTAAACCACGCAAGATAGCTGTAGGCTGGATAATAGAGAATATCTCATTGATCCAATCTGTAACTGTCTTCTCGTCTAATGCAAGCTTCTTATCTGCATCAGTTTCTTTCAGGCCACGATATACACGATACCATTCTACAGTGTTAACTATATTTTCTGCCACATTTTTCTCTTTAGAGATGAGGTAATTAAGGGCAGTTTTCAATTCCTCATCATTAGCAATCTTGTTAGGATCAAGCTCTGGAATTTCTACTTTTGGCTTGCTGTTTGCAAGTTCTGTAGGTACTTCACTTTCTGAGAAGTTAATAGACATTTGTCCATCGTTCCCAGGCAGAGCTTTAGCAGGAGCTAGTTTAATACCTAGCATTTCTGCCATACTTTGCAGCGGTAATACTTGGTCTGCAGCTATCTGTAACTGCAATTCGCCACGTTCACCACGGTCGAACAAGTCTTGACGTACATCGACAAGAGCTAACAAAGTAACTACATCAATGCTACGATTGATGTCTGCATATAACTCAGGATATTGCTTCTTGAGTTCTTCATTGTTAGCGTAACGCTGTTGCATTACAAATGCTAACATAGCCTTACCATCAACAGATGATTCTCTTGAACCAATAGGTATACCGGCCGTAGGAATTCCTGTGATAAGGTTTGCAGCACGTTCTACAGCTTTCTTTTCAGGGCTGTTCTTACCTGTTGCATCTTCAGGAATGATTGTAGGAATTTTCTCTTCCTTCTTCTTAGGCTTATCCGGACTTTTAGGGGCATCCTTCTTCGCCTGAACCTTAGTTTCCTTAGCTGTAGTAGGAGCTTTCTTTGCATCCTCTACTTTAGCATCTTTCGGCTTGTTATCTACCTGAGGATTAGTTTCCTCTTTCTTGTTCTCAGTGTTGTTTACTTTAGCTTCAGCTTTTGCTGCTGCTTTTGCTGCTTTCAAGGCTGCCTTTCTTTCAGCCTTACTCATTTCTTTTGCCATTTTTGATAATGTTTTAAAGTGTTAAAATAAAAGTTATTATTAAGTACAATTAAAAAGATAGATTAGTTTAAGAGTTAACTATCATCCTCTATTTCTGGTGAGTCACGTCCATTAGTAAAAGTATTATTTTTAGTTAGTGCATCGAATAATTCTTCATCTTTAACAATGTAACCTGCAACCCCAGTAAGGCGAACGGTAGTACCTTCTGTCACTGTAGCTACTAAGCTTTGCATGCATGTTAAAGCATCATCATTACTCATGGTGCTAACTAAACTAGTAAGAGAAGTAGTTTTATCATTATCTGACTTAACTACTTCCTTACTCAAAATACCTACTAATAGACCAGCCATAATGGCGAAAACAAGTTTCCACCACATTCCTGTACTACGAAATAATCGCGCAAGGATAAATGCTACAGTTAGTAGACCAATAATTGCTGGTGTCATAATTAGTAAATGTTTTTAGTTTAACAATTGTTTTAATTTCTCTCTCGCTTTGTTAAGGCGAGATTTCACTTGAGACTCAGAGAGTTCAAGATGCTCAGCAATCTCTTTGTAAGAGAGATTCTGAACTGTGCGTAGTTCAAGTATATACCTATACTTATAGCGAAGTCTGTTTAATGCATCTGATAATTTACTATCTGTCTCATGATATATGTACAAATCCTCTGGTGAGCTGTCGGCCGAACTGCTTACCTGTAGACAGTTATTATCATTATCTAACTCATAATCATACTTCTCTTTTTTGGTACGTCGTATATAATCAATACTACTATTTATAGCGATAGTTTTTAGCCACATCTCAAATGAAATATGATTAACATAACTAGCTATCTTAAAGAAAGCTTTAGTAAACGTTACAGATACTAAGTCATCTGTTACATCCTTATTGTGTACAATATTATATATAGTATTGTATATAATTCTGTGATAACGATTATAAAGCTGTGTGAAGGCATATTGTTTACCTTCTTTAGCCTGCTTGATCAGATCTAAAAGCTGCTGTCTTTCTTCATCTGTCATAATTACGGGCTTTAGTGTGCCTATAGAGTCAACTAAGACTCTATAGACTTAAAATGGCAATTCTAGTACATTCCTACAATAGTATTCATACCAATCTTTGTAGAATTTATTATAAGTATCCCATATACATTCCATGAATTCTATTTTCATAGGTCTAGTAAGTACACTAGCAGGAGTATTGTTGATTAATCCACATAATATCCTTATGCGTACTCTTAGAGTTAAATCTTTATCTACTCCTATCTTTTGTATTATCATATTATCAAACCAAAATATTAAATATTTTACAGTTTTAATCCTATATGATTCATGAAATTCTATTTCGTTTAATTCCCTTTTTTGTATTCTTAAAAAGGTATACCACTCAGGACGCCAGTTAAATGAACTATACTTAACTCCCCAAGTGGTATATATATGGTTTGTTAAACTATAAACTACCATATTGCTGCTTTACTCTTTTAGCTATTTTCATTAGTACTACATTAATTTGTGCTAATGACCAGCCTGTAGTTTCTAATATATAAGCTTTAGTTGCAGCTACACCTCGTCCATATATTCCAATATCTTCGAGGTATTTATTAGTAAATGTCTTTAACTGTTCATCAGTTATATTAGGCATTTTTGTACCATGTATCGATTGACGATAAGATGGTAATGAACATATTTCTGAGTATTCATACTCTAGAAAAACAAATTTGTCAGGATTTGTTAATACACTCTGAATTTCAATAGAGTCTTCAGGAAGTATAGTGAATTCTCCTTTCTGTACTAGGTTATTAACCAATAGTGCAGAAGTAATTCTCATACAAGGAACTTCTCCAATTATATTGGCAAGAAGCTCAAAGTTTTCACCTACAATTCTGTAGATACCAGGATGATTGAGTCTCATGGTTGATTAATTTCTTTTTTAAAGTTATTTACTATTCCAGATACTTCTGATAAAGTTAACTCTGGATATTTTTGCATCACTTTATTAACTGCATCAATATCAGATTTAGCTGATCTGAGTAAGTTAATGAACTCTGTTCTTTCATGTTTAGAGTCAAACCAAGCAAAATATCTTACACGCATTGATATTCGTATTCTTTTATTTTACTACTTAATTCATTCCATTTAGTAATATCTATATCAGTAGCATCTACTAAATGTATTATATCACATTTAGTATTGAATACTCTTCTAATATAAGATATTCCTTCTTTGTAGTGATACTTATTCTTATAAGCACGAGGTACTACATTATGAAGACGAGTTATTAATTCAGTCTTCATTCTCATCTCTGTTGCAGCTTTCTCCCATGATTCTGGAAGATTCTGTCTAATAAAATTCATTAATCCCATTTCAAATTAATTTATTGATTAAACTTAATTTTTTATTTGTAGTAAGGGGAGGACTCGAACCTCCGATACCAGCTTTTGATACTATCTCACCGCTCTACCAACTGAGTGCTATCCTTACTCCAGGAAGCTTATATTTCACGTAGGAGAATGCTTCCGAACCCCTACAACCTATTTGTTACACACGGGGACACGATGTGGCTTTTTACGACATTAGCTTAGCCGTTGGACTCTGTTATCACGCTGCGATACCAGTATAGTCCGTTACATAACTTGTATTGCCAGTTATCTGCGTATTGACCTATTCTACTTCACATTGTCGCTGTCAAATTCATTCAGCCCCATATGCGTTTCCTATCATTTTACTTCGAGGGAAACGCTAGCAATAGAAGTCACCTTAGACGTCATAGTGAGTGGAGCTGGAGGGGATCAAACCCTCGTCCATACGACTGATTCATAGACCTAACAGTCAATGTGGGTATATGACCGACCAAAGTCATATACCCTATGGTCTTGAGAATGGTTAGTTCTCTTATACTGATCTTGATAATACACGAATAATAGTTAAAGTATAGATACTTTAAACGATTCAAAGATTCATATTATTCAGTCTAAACTTGATGTCACGACTAAGGCTTTTCTCTATTTCTAGAGGACAATCTTATTGTCGCGATCTCAGACTTATGATCAGTAGTTCACGGTAGTTCCCCATAACTGATTTAAAAATTCTGTATGAGACCTGTTAATTCAGGTCCTTGTATGCCTCAGGCCCTAGTTAGTTCAAAAGAACTGATTCCGACTCACATACTAAGCTATTGATTCAAAGATTCTAAGCTTGGAACCTCTTTTATTTTTGTTTGTTTTGAGTTAGCGACGATTTACACCGGGTACTAACTCATCGTATGTCCACTGCCAGGAATCCGGGAAGATATCGCGCAATTCTCTTTGAGATTCGTCAATACTCTTACCGATTTCGATAAGGTCTTTATCGTACTGCTTCTTCATCTCGCGAGCTTCTTTATCCCATGCGGACACAGGCTTATTTCCACTCTTGATATCTTCAGCGAGTGCAGATAAATCCTTCAGGTATGTTTTAATACGTTGGTTTGTACGATTAGAACGGCGAACCTGCAGTACTGCGGAGGATACTGTAAATTCACATTTCTGTACAATAGCGACTAACTCATTTGTTAGCTTCTCTTTGCGACGTTCAGCAATCTTCTCAGCTGCCTTGGTAGCAATGTCTTCAGTTACTTTACTAGAGTTAGCGATTACATCTTGGATGTTTTCTCCATTTACTTCCTCTAAGAGGATGTTCATTTTCTTTTCTGCCATTTTGAATACAGTTTAATTGATTTAACAATAAAATTTATTTAACACTATAATATAATCTTGATAAAAGAACAGTCATTAAAATATCTCTTTTTAGCCTCTATTATAGCTACTGCTATAACATTTAGCCTTAATTTGACATCTTTATACTTATTCTTTTTATGAATTTTTAGTGCTGCTTCTTTGCTACATCTACTAAAGTATGATATAGCTTCTAATCTTTTCTCCTCATGTAAAGTAGGAGAAATAATTACGTTAGTCATATAGTATGACATTTTAATTTGTTTTTTGTTTTACTCATATCTTTTAGTAAATTTAAGTAATAATTAAAAAGAACTGTTCCTGTCTATTTGTACTTCTTATTCAACAGGAGACTCCCTGCCTTCTCCTGACCTACATATAATGTGGTTGACCGTTGTATAGTCCATTGTACTCTTGATTGACAATTTCCATTAGGGTTCTAGTCTTAAACAGTTCTTTAGGTTGACTGAATCCACCATTTTACTAACAATTTAAATTAGTAATATATAGTATTGAGTAGAGGCTCTGGCGGAACCTCTACTTCTTTACTATTCTTTGGTTGCATTCTGAGTTTACACTCATGAGTACATTCACTACAGTTGATATGATTATCAAGTGTAGGACAATTATTATCTATTTCCATGCTTTCTTACGATTATAGGGCTCCATTTTTTTATGTTTTGGCTTCTTTTTAAATTCCTTTGGAGGTTCTTCATTATTCTTCTTTGCCATACTAGTAAAATTTAAATATAGGATTAACATCACGTAATAACTCAGGTAATGCGGATAAACCGTATTCCTTTAGTACCTTACGATGTTCGTAATATGCAGAAGTAGTATTTACTTTAGCAATAATACTTACTGGAACACTAATAACCTCACGATTCTGTTGTACTAAGAACTTACATAGTTCTGAATTCAATAGCTCTCGTGTCTTGAGAGCAGGTGAACCAATAGATGCAACAATCTTCTTACAGAAGTCTTCTATTACTGGTATTTGCGGATTAGATGGTCTATCTACTGCTATATCAGTTGGAGTTAAACATTTAGCTACCATAGCACTCATTACATCTTCATCTGATAAGATACTTACATCTACGTTCTTAGCATCTGTATTATTTGCTATATTTGATGCTAAAGATGTTACTAGTGCATGTTCATCTTTTATTTCTCCTTTAAATGTAATAATAATTGCTTTCATACTTTACTTTTGATAAGTTATTTACTAGGAATACTGATAGATACTTCTATTTCATACTCCTCTAATTCTTCAAATAGTTTATCAGTATTTGATTTACTGATAATTTCAATAGGTGGATTAACCTCTACTCTTTTACCCGGTACTGTTCTACATAGCTTTTTAGCTCGTTCTAACGATATGCCAAGTACTTTAGTAGTAGCTAATAGGTTAGCAAGATAATGGTCGTTACTGAATTTTATTTCAGTTAACTTACGACCTTCTTTTACTTTATTGACTACCATTCTTCTTCCTCTGAAATTAAGTTCTCAAATTCAGTGAAGAAATTATCTGGATCGTTGCAGAGAATTCTTGTATTATCTGTTTCTATTACTACAACTTCTCCGAGTTTACTGGTATTGCTGCATGTTATACTGTCAATTGCATCAATGTGAATAACACAAGGTTTTGTTTCTTCAGTATCTGTAAAACATTGTTCTACAAATAAAAATTTTCCAATCTTTTTCATGTTTCTAAAAAATTTAAATTGTTAATAATGACGCCTGGGCACTCAGGATTTAATTAAGTTAGTGCCAACATAGTTTATAGCATTTGTTATAAGACAAAGATAAACGACTACAATCGTTACTTACTATGACTCTCACTATAGTTTTAACTCATAAGCAGAAATAGCTGTCAAACTAAATCTTATTGGAGTACATGATTTTAACGTCCGCACTATCATAAGCACAAATACGAGTATCTCTATACTTATCTTATCGTATTTAGATTTAGTATAGATATGCGCTTACTTAAGCCCCACATGCTTGTCATTTTCTGAGGACGTATACTCTATCTTCACAGACTGAGTATACTAGACTCTAATATTCATTTAAAACAGAAAGAAGGTTTGGTTTTAATTCTGAATAGAGTCATTTACAACAGTTGATATAACATGAGTTTGTATAGAGTCATCAAGATATTTTTGAGCTCTTGCTCCAGATAGTACTGTGTTATACGTTGATGTGTTTGATTCATATATGTAAATCATGTCTTTTATAGACAATGATGTACCATGTTGCATCAAAATATCAATTAATACTACCTTTGGCATAGCTAAAAAAACACTATCAACCCTTCTATCTTCCCTCATTTGTTCTCTCATGTTGAGAATATCCTGTATTGTTGTTACAGGTTCCTCAATGATAACTTGAGGATCTTCTTGTACTTCTTCTTGGTTTACACCATTTAAGAAATTAGCAATGTTTTCACGCTCTGCGTAAATTATTGCTCCCATCATGCCTATTAAGGCAAGAGTTATTAATACTACCCAAACTATTATTCTTGGCGGTTTAGGTCTCGCCATCATTTCATTTTCCATTTTGATAATGTTTTAAAATTAGTAATTAATCTCCCCAAAACCAATCTTGGAGTAGTTCTTCAAAGTTTTCCATTATGTAATTTCCATCTTCTCTTTCTTTTATCTTCAGAGAAGTCCCGACAGACGCAGAGGAAGAGTCCAACCCAAAGTTAGAATACAAAAAGAACAAACCCGCAGTTTTATTATATTCATCTTCTCTATACAACCAAGAATAGATGTAATAATAATCGAACTTAGGTGTCCAAGGTTTATTATCATTACTAATGAAATTTAGAGCAGCTATAATTGTACTAAGCTGTTCATACAGATTCAAATGCTTATCCTTATAAGTTCTAGGTTTTCTACCTATTACTTTACAAGCATCTTTGTAAGATTTAATTTCTTCTCTTTTCATACTTTTATTGATTAAAATGTTACTTTATAGTATCTCCAACAAAATATACGTGATGATATAGATAGTACTTTACATATACAGTACTATTTTGGTTTGTAATAGGATTACGTAATGTGAACTTATATTCTTCATCATTAGTAATACTTCTCTCTTTATTGACTAATATATAATTCTTGTACTTCATTTGTAAATCTACAAAATTATATACAGTTTTGGACTCTTCGTATTCTCTTTTAATTAGAATGCCAACAATATATGTTATTATTGCTATTACTAATATTCTACTAATTCGATTTAGTTCATAATATTTAATTACTTTTATCATAAATAGATTTTAATGTTAATTACTAATTGTACCCAGAGCGGGAGTCGAACCCGCACGACCAATGGTCAAAGGTGTTTAAGACCTTAGCGTCTACCTATTTCGCCATCTGGGCATTAAATTAAAGTTTACAACTTGATAATTATCAAGGTTAATAAAAAATGCAGGTATTTATCTCGTTACACCTGCGGGTCCGGCAATCCTGTCTTATATACCGCGTGAGCTGGCGGTTAAAGGTATTAGTTTTCATAGGTACAAACTGGAAGATTCTTTAGACCTATTACTTAACACACTCGCCACGTGAAGGCTACCTTAATGAGTGCAATCAGTATATCTATATTCACATATAAATATACTGACAACAGTACGCTTACTGTTATGCTTAATTAATCAATCTGTATAATTAAGAACGAACAATGATTAAATAAACAAATGGTAGATACTGTAAATCTAAGGACGAAACAAACTTGGCTATATTAAACTATATGACATTTGCGACTGGAAGAAGGTAATATTGCCGTTTAATGTAGTTGTTCCTGATTTTAACGTCTGCACTAATACTCAGTCACATTATTAATAATGTAATATATCTCACTTAGTCAGTGACTAGTATAGTATACTATTAATAATGAATTTTATCTGCCACCCTAACTAGGGTGGTAATAAGTGCTGAGATATAAGCCCCACAGGATTGTTAAGGATTCTCACCTTAAAGAGCGCCAGAGATGGGTTCCTCTGACTTAGCAATTTGTGCTTTTACGTTGTTGCTCTCAACCTGTCGTTTAAGACATCCCTTAATCATTTTATGACCTTTACTCATATACATTAATCGCACTAAAGTGTATATTGTCTTTGATTTCTCTGCACTAATATCAGCATATGCGTTACTTTAAAAGAATTTCCGGCTAATGCTTGCAATCATTTCACCTTCTATTGATAAAAAGCACTTTCATATGTGCGCTCTGAATATAAGCCCCACAAAGTTGACACTGATTCTCACAGTGTAGATGCAGTAATATTTACTGCATTAATCTATTGATGGAAAAAACTTGCTTTAATATACAGTTACATTATAAGGTTCTAATTTTTCTATAATTTTATCTATCTCTGTTCGCGTAATAGCCTTAGGTAGTGTATTAAACTTTCCTACGCAACTATCTACATATTCTTTAGTTTGATTAAGACTAAAGTTGAATTGTTCTTTTAGTATTCTTATTATTTTTATTTTAGTCTCAGTGCTAGTTTTTTCAGGTATAAACATACTCATTCTTACTAAGTTTGTTTTATTTCCTAAGTCTTCCTTTGTATAAGGAATAGGTGTTTCGATAAGAATAGATAGTATGTTATTAAACTGTTCCTCCGAACATACTTTAGAAACTGCACTTAATAGACTGTTTGTAGATAACATCTCATCTTCAATAAGATTATCTATTACATACTGCTGAATACAAGTTATTTTCTTCATAATTTGATATTATTTATTGGTTACTTTTTTAGTATTTTAAATCTATCAAGATATTTTATTAATAAACATAATAGAGTAATTGGACCTGTAAGAGCAACTACTAAGAATACTATTACATCGCTTAGTGATAGTTCTTTATACGTTTTATATATATCTATAAGAAAAAGTATAGAACCAAGTATACCTAATAATAGATAAATAATGAGTAGTGTTACTTTTGTTTCCATATAATTGATTTATTTGTTAGTTAATGCAATAAAAATAATAGAGTAAGCGCATTAATATAGCCATCAGTTACGATGTGTGACTATAAGCTATGCTATGAACTACGTAGATATATACGTTTCTATTCTCTTACTCTATTAATAACTCTTTATTACAGCTAGAGTTAATGGAGCTGTCTACATGTCTGTAGAGTTCAACATTTTCCTCTTTGAGGATGAACAGACACTTATTGTTCAGTTAGTGTCAGACTGTTAAGCACCTCATTAAACCTATCGAGGTATAGTTTCTCTCTTCGCTCTGCTTACTTCGAGCTTGGTTACTGTCTCTAAAAGATATGCACCAGTTGGAACCTACAACTGTATCTACCACGTGGATTACTATTCAATCTTTAACCTTTAATGTGCATATAAAGGCGGAATAGTTTACTTCTTGACTCACACTCATTCCATATACGACTTGTCACGTATCATCGGTGGTTTAAGAAGAAAAGTATAATAGTATAGTCCTTAGCGCTACCTAAGTCTTTATAAGGGCATACCTAACTTATATTATTATACTTTAACGTGGTTAAGTTATGTTTCACAACATATGAGGATAATTTGCATTTCATAGAATAATTACTTTGCGAATAAATCTGTATATCTTAGTTAAATAACCATATAGATAGATATAATACTATCATTGTGATTATTACTGATAACATACCTAATTCTGTGTCTCTATCCATATGATTATTTATTTAGTTAATGATTAAATTGCATTTTACACCTAAAACTTATATCGCAAGGAGTATATTCGCCCTCACATGCGTAACCTATAAGAAACTGGTGCCCTCAATGTCTTGGGATTGTTACACAACTCCGTAGCTTACGCTACTCCGAAGTTATTGAGTTTTTTAAAATGTTAGTCTTCCAACTTAACTGTGTAGTGATACTTAGTAGGATAAACACTAAGCGGAACTACCTTGAACTGCCTGACCTCTCTTCTTTAGTTCCCACATGTTTCTGCGTTCAATCTTCATGTGCAATCTTTTGCTCACAGTAACGCGTGAGCGTTTGCCTGTCTTTCTAGGCTGTATAGCGAATTAATCAATGTGTGTTATTGATAATTTACTTGCTCAGGGTTACTATATCAGAGCCATGAGTGATAGTTTTACAGACCTATCCAACTGCTCTCCCAAGGCATCATAAACTTATACAAAACACACTTGTATTGGTCTAAATTTACTTAGCCTTAAAATGGTCCTTTCGGACAGGGAGAGAATTTAACTTCAATTTTTAGGGTAAGTACCGACCAAAGTAACTCACCCATAATTCTTAAAAATATAAAAACATAAGTTAAAGTGAGTTCTTCAAGTTCTTAACAAGAAGAACCCTTAAAAATTGAACAAATTGGGATTTTTTGGACACGTCCCTATCGTGTTAATTATCCACTTCAACGGGTATACGTTGCCCGTTCGTTTTATCTATTTCTCATCTCTCTGAAGTGGTTTTGATGAGATAGAAATTAGAACAAGCGCATTAAAACTATGCTATTCTCTTGTTCTAATTAGTGGTTACGCGCCAAATGCGGCACCTTGTTGTTGAGCTGGACCTTGTGTAAACTGAGGCTGAGCTTGTTGTTGAGGTTGTTGGTTAGGATTAACTGTGTTGATAGTTTGTCCTCCAATTGTTTCTTGCTGTTGAGGTTGCTCTGCTGCTAATGCACGAGTGTCGTTAGCTGGAATACAATAATTACTGAATGCTGCTCTTCCGACTTCTTCAGGGGTGCTTCCTCTCATCCATTGCTTTTCTCCACGACTGTCATAGTAATACTGACAGAATACAACTAATTCTGTGTATATTACTGGAACTCCTCCTTGTTTTACAATGTCTCCCGCCATAATAGCTGGTGTGCCTTTAGCTGGATTTGCTGGATGTGCAGACAAGTGCTTCTTGTAAAATGGTTGTGGTGATTTCCAAGACACGTAGCAACCTTCAATAGTTTGGAACATCTCAGGTATAGCTTGGTCTGTTTGACTAATGCCTCCATGTTGTATGCTTAGTAGTGGCTCAAATATGGCTACTACTGGCTTTTGAAAACTTGTGTAGGTTTGTGTTCCTTCCCAAGGACAATCAAGATTGATTAATTGGGAATACAAGTATTTGTTACCTGCATTTTGAACATTTTTGTTGATTTCTCCAACAGGTATGCCGTTTTCATCATACTTTTGACCTACTACCCTTAATACTGGATTTAATAATTGAAACTTTGCCATGATAATATGTTTTTTGGTGAATAATCTATAAAGGCTATATATTACTTGGTGAAGTAATGTAATAAAAATGGAAGAATAAGAAAGGGTAATAGGACTTGAGACATCTAAATACATGCTCTATCCTAAAACTTCATTTATTACCTACTAACATAAGTAGAACTTTCTCATTCTTCCAATAAACAGGCTTATTACTGGAGCCTTACCCCATGACATCCGATGTCAAGCCCACTCTTTTAAAAGGGTTCATGGTTTCCCTCCGATTCTTGGCAGGCGCAGCTGAATGGGGTTCGTGCGCAGCCGGTGTAAGTACTCAATACCAGATACTGAATATCCGATACTGAGTACTAAATAACACGTACTACGGTACCATAGTACACCCAGTATTATCGGCTGTGTGTGAATTGGATGTGAAGAAAAAGCAGGGAGTGCACGACTCCCCGCTATAACCATTTAGAGTGGCTTAGAGTTTGTTAACCATGTTTATTAGCCATATAAACAATAGCATAATAACTCCAATTACTATACCAGCAATACCTACTAATAGTAGCATACTAAATAGCTGAATATAGTTAGGGAATACTGAGGATAAGCCTAACATCTGTACAGCAAATCCCTGAACAACTCCGATGGCTATACAAAGTAAGCCACCTGTGATGAGTCTTTTACTCACCTCTTTAACTTTAGTTAACATAAGTTAAATATTTAAATGGTTAATAAATATGTGCGTTGAACAGTCGCACCCCTGTTAAGTCTACTCGATGCCGTCCATATCGAGTTCTGCTTTAGCAATCTGATAATGTTTATCAGGGTAATTCTTATGCAACGCTATTGTATATTGCGCAGCTAATTCTTTACTCTTAAAAACTTCTTTGATTTTAGGACCGATGCAGGTTAATTCAATTACGTAATACATGATATATTTGTTTTAAGTTAATAATGCAATTCTATTAAGATGAGTATGAATTGTAACTGTTACTAAGAGATAGCCAGATTAAACTCTGGCTATTCTTGTATAACACTTGTAATGATTAGCAACAGCATATGCAAGCTTAATAGCCTCATCAATGTTGTCTAATAACTTTGTGCCTTGCTTAACAGCACCACCTTTTTTGTAAGCATCAATTCTGTACTTCATATCTTGATATATTTAATGTGCATAGTATTACAGTTGTGAATGAATTGAGTAGGAGAGCTATGATTACTCATAGCCTCCATAATACTCCAATGCATCAGCTAATGCATCAACATATTCCTCATCTTCATCTGTGGGAATAAAAATACAATCTGATAAACTCATAATACTTTGATTTTATTGGCGGGGGTATTCCCGCGATTAATAACAGCCGGGGATGAATTGGGGTAGTACTTCACACACACGCACCACCTCTCTCAAAAAATTTTTATAAAATATTTTTTTAAATTATGTTAAATATCTGTAATTATTCTTAATATTTGCGTTATAGAATATATAACAAATAACTATATAATATGAAACTAATAGAATCCAGTGTACAGATTATTGAGGAGAAAGACCCTTACAAGATGATAGAATTAGCAGGTAGAACTTGTTATAAGTCTGAAGATAAGATAACAGAGAACAGTGCTAAAGAGTTTGTAGATCGTATGATTAAGCTTGGTCATGGAGCTATGTTAGAGCATGGTACTATTTATCTTAATGTTCCTGAACAAACTTATACTGAAACCTTAGAAGACGAGTTTGGAAAATTTAATAATCCTAATAATGGTCTAGTAGACAGATATAGAAAAAATAAATATTCTAAAGTTAATAGTGTAGCAGCTGATGAAGAACTAAGGAAAAAATACCCAAAAGTAAGACCTTTTAAGCTAACTCACCATTATATAACTACTAATTTAAGAGTAATAGTAGAGAATGGCTGGGAAGAAGACTTAGAGTGGCAATGTGAACCCACAGAACATCATGAGAAGCGCATCACAGCTAAATTCATATGTGATAGAGGAGTAAGTCATGAGTTTGTTAGACACAGAGTATTTAGCTTTGCACAGGAGTCTCAGAGATACTGTAACTACAATAAGGATAAATTTAATAATGAGCTTACTTTTATTAAACCTACTTGGTTAGATATACCTACTGGAGATTATACTTACTGGGATGGAGATTGGTGTGATATTGATAATATGAAGATTCAATTGCCTTCAGATAATGGTATAGCGGACAACTTTTTATGGTGCTTGAACAATGCAGGGATGCAATACAGACTACTAATAAATAAAGGATTAAAACCTCAAGAAGCAAGAGCAATACTCCCTAATGCAACTAAGACAGAATTAGTAATGACAGGCTTTGAGAGCGATTGGGACCATTTCTTTGAATTACGTTGTAGTGGTGCAGCTCATCCAGATGCTAAGAAGTTAGCTGATGAGTTAAAATCGTTAATGAATGTTAAAAACATTGAACTTAATAGCGTTAAATAACTATAAATAATGTTAATAAATGTTAAAGAAATAGTAACTAAGACAGTATATTAAACGTTATATGGGGAGTAAGAGGGGTAAAGTAATAACAGTGTCTAGTTAAGTAAAGTGATATAATATTAATTACTCCTACTTTAGATAATTACAAATATAATTACTATGAAACAGAAACAAGTTAGAGAAGTAGCTTACTTAGGTAAGAAAGTATATTTTGGTAATAAACCTTATACTCTAGTAGAGAATGAAGTAAAAGGTATGTGTCAAGGATGTGATTTATATAATTGTTATTGCCCTTCTAGGATTACTTCATTGTGTACTCAAGGATTTATACTTAAAAGAGATAAGCAATGAATAAAATTACGATAAATGATATTGACAATAGTATAGATGATATTTATAATACTCAGATAAATATAACTAATGTAAAGCTGTATATAGATTCTGTTATTATAACAGACCTATTTAATGATATTCCTAATACTTTAGTATTAAAGTATAAAACTTGTTTAAATAATGAAGCTACTATAATAGGTATAGATAGTAACATATTAAAGAATTTTGGTGATAAACAGGTCTATATATCTTATGAAAGAGGGGAAGAAAAATGATTACCAAGACGGTAAGCTACGTTGGGATTTACTACCTTTAGAAGAGATCGAAGATATAGTAAAGCTCTATACTGCTGGTTCTATTAAGTATGGTGATAACAATTGGCAAAACTTAGAGAATGGTTACCAACGTTATAAAGCAGCGATGTTAAGACATCTACTTGAGTATGAGAAAGGTAATAAGGTTGATGATGAAACTAAAGTAAACCACTTAGCTGCTGTAGCTTGGAATGCAATAGCTATGCTTTACTTAGATAAACACGGAAAAGGAAAAGACTATGACATTAAATGATTAGGAATTAGCAAAGATAGTAAAAGATAGAATACCAGTAACAATAGATAATAAATAGTTTATAGTAGAGTCTAATCCAATAGGTAGTTGTGATGGCTGTTACTTCTTAAATAGAAACTGTCCTACTTTAGCTAGACGTTATTGTTGTTCTAATGGCGGAAATATATTAATATTAGAGAAACAAAATAAGAAATAATACGTTATTTAAGTATTAAAATATAGAATATTATGGAAGATAAAGTACTAGAAACAGTAGTAAATGGAATTAAGTATACAATGTTGAAGGATGTGTTAGTTAAGCCTTTGGAACCAGTCATGGTTACTAAAGAGATAACAGAACAGATTCCTACGGGTGAAGTTGATGAAGATGGTTTCAATAAGTATGATACACAAACTGAAACTAAGGAAGTAGAATCTGAATATTCAGCAGGTGTAGTATTGAAGATTCCCACATGCTTAACAGAATGTGAATATAAAGTAGGAGATACTATTGTTTATAATAAAAAGTTTGCTAAGGACTTTGATTTGTTTAAGGATAGTCAATTAGTCAAACCATATGATATAATTGCTGTATCAAATATGATTTAAAATTATAACTCATTGTTAGAATGAACCCTGGCGTTAGTCAGGGTTTTTTATTATATAGATAATAAATGTTAATAAATGTTAACAGATTTTAACATTTATTTAATCTACCGTTTATAGATACATAAACATTTAAAATAAATATTATGAGCTACAAAGTAATTAAGGAATTTGGTTCTGCTAAGAAAGGTGATGTATTAGCAGAAGATGAAACAGGTTTAGTGTCATTTAACGTTAGTGAAGATAATTATACTAGAATGATGTCTTTAGATTATGATACTGCGGATTACTTATGTGAAGAAGGTTACCTTTTAAGTGTTGATGATGAAAGTAAGTATAATGTAGATGCTACTTTAGAGCTCATTGATGACTTACTTAAGAAATACGAAAGTAACTTAAAAGAGACTAATGAAAAAGCAAATAAAGGCGAAATACAGCCTTGTGTTAAGTTAGAAGCTGAGACAGTATATTATAACTTAAATAAGGTTTTAAATAAAATTAAGGATACGTTAACAAATGAATAAATTGGTAAAAAGCGTAAGCAAAGCCGATTTAAATACAGAATTCTTAAAGAGCCTTAATGGTATACTTGATCTTACTGATAGGGAGCTAGAGTTACTGGCTACGTTCATAGCAATAGATATTAACACTCCTAAGCTCCCTAACATAAGTAAGAATGTAATATCTACTGAAAATAGGAAGTATATTAGAAAAGTATTAGGTATTACTCCTGACAATCTCAGTAGATACATAACTAAGTTTAAGAATCAAGGTATACTAGTTAAGGGTAAGATTGAAGATGAAGTTGTAGTAAATAAGGCGCTTATACCTGAAATAATCGGCGATAGAGTACAAATTACTATAATATTAAGAGTAAATAAAGATGAAGATTAAAACAACAATAGTAAGACCTGGCACTATATTATGTTGGAAGGAATATAACATATTTACTAAGTTGTGGAATAAGTTAAAGAAGAGAGACTTACCATATAATAAGTTTGAGATTATTCCTACTAGTATAGAGTTACTTACGATAGATAGATATAACTTTGTGGCATATACTCCCATACGTAAGTATAATAAACAGGAAATATACAAACTACAATCTATCTATGGTAATTGTATAGAAGATAGAAATTGGGACGATGTTAAGACTATAATTAATATAATAAGACCTAATACGTTCGATAACTCTTCTACTTTAGAAGAATGTAAATATTACAAAAAGATAGATTTAAATGAGGAATCAAGTGAGTATATATACTAAATTAAGTAACAAGTATAACATACCATACCCTATCATAGAAGTAATATGTAATAGTCCATTTAGATTTACTAACAGCGTTATATCTGATTTAGATCCAAAGCCTGTCAGATTCTCTTACTTGGGTAAATTCAAATTAAAGAAAAGATATGAAAAAGAAACCGTACGATGTTTATAGTCCTGAAATATATCCTAGACTATTATTTGTAAGTACTAATATTGAGGATTTGGATAAATATTTTATATTTCTTGATGTATACGGTAATAATGACGGAAGTGAATACAATAAGTTATTACAAGAAATAGATAAATATGATGGAGGAATGGTTACTTGTAAAGTAATACGTAAGAGTGATAATAAATACGGTGTGATAGTGATAGCGGTTACTAGTACAGAAGATATTACTCCAGATATGATTCCTCATGAGGCAGTACATGTTGCAGATTACTTTTGTGAACAATTAGGTTTATATACGCAAGACTTTAAAGACGGCAATGAAGCGTATGCCTATTTAGTAGGATGGGCTGCAGGAAATATAAGTAATACTATCTGTAATGAGTTAAAAAACAAAGAATATGACAATTGAAGAAAGTAAAATGATGTGGAAATTAGAAGTGGAAAACAATAAACCACTCTATAGTTCATTTAGTAAGGAAATGAAACGCCTGTATAACAAAGTAGATGAATTAATTAATGAAGGCGTAATTACTTATGAAGATTTCACTAATGATGTAATCGACAGTATTACTACTACTATAGTAGATAATGGGAAGAATAATGCAGAACCTAGTAGAGCTGATCAGGTAAATGCGATGTGTGATATGCTATTTAAGAAGTATGAAGAATATAAAAAAGTAGAGCATACAGGAGGAGATAGAGAAGTTTTAGTAGATAATATAGAGTTATCAGATGAAACCCAATTACGTGAATCCGAACGTGCCAATGAGACGTGCTAAGGAAATTATAGCGAGATTATAGAAAGAATATTATTTAGGTTATTTAATTGATTGATTATTATGGTTAAGTATATTTGTTCAGTAGATAGAGGTACTGTTATTAGTTATGATAAAGATACAGAAAACGTTAGTGCGCTAGATAATTTTTATGTAGATTATATGTATTATGTCCCTGAAGATGGAGAGTGGGTATATACAAAAAAGGATGGTTCTAAAAATAGAAGAAGCGTTACTAAAGGCACTATAGTATTAAAAATGTATCCTATCAGTAAAGAAGACGATAGAGAATATATTTTTGTTGAAAATGATGAAGTAAAAGACCACTATAATAGATTACTAGAAAAGAAACAAGAGGAGAAAAAGAAAGCTGCTTCCTGTGACACGGATTGTGATACGGGTTGTGATTGTGAAACTGTAACGTGTGGTTACTAATATGGATAAATTATTGATAGACCAGTACGGTAATGCTATTTTATATAAAATAGATACTAATAGCATCAAAAATATATCTGATAACTTTGAATGTAGAACTATATATATAGCATAGTAGGATGGTCAAATAATAACAGAAGAGGAAGTAATAGACTATAAATTAGGGGATATTGTACTTATACTAAGTAAATATGATTCTATAAGTAGTAAGTGGACACTAAAGCCAATAGTCTGTTCTGATGATTTTGCTAAAGACGATCTTATAAGATGGAGCAAAGAAGATAACAAACAAGTTCTTACAAATGAAACTATTTGATCTTATTGGAGGTAAAGTAAAAATACACCCAGATGCTATAGGTATCCCATGTTTTAGAAGAGTGTGGGATGCAGATAAACCTGATAAGGAGCATGCTACTAAAATAATAAGTTACATTGTACTTATGAATAAATGGGATAGTCCTTATGTACAAAGTATGGATGAAGACAGTAGGGAACTTAAACTGAAAAAGGAAATATTCGATGATGAGAATTACAAATTGACTACAGAAGAATTGATTTGTGAAGATGAATATAAAACCTTACTTAATACTAGAGCTCTACAAATGTTAAACAATATGCGTCTAAAGTTAGATAGTGTAAGTAAATACTATAAAGAATCATTAGACGATACTTTAGATGAAAAGAAGATTAAGGACTTACTAGCTGGTATGACTTCTGTTGGTGGAGTACTTAAGAGTATTGATTCGCTAGAAACAATGGTTAAAGCTGAAGAATTAGCTATAGGTAAAGTTAAAGGAGACGCTAAAGTAAATCCATATGAGTTGGCGAAATAATACATTAAAATATAACTAAATATTAACAACACGTTATAGTGTATAAATGAATATTTTATTATGAATAAGAAATTTACGATTACTATAGATTTGACTAAGGATACAGAAGAAGTGTTTAGACAGATTGAAGAAGCTTCTGAATATTTAAACAAACCTGTAAAGAAGTCATTATGGCAAAGAATTAAATCTTGGTTCTAAACCATCAGAACCCTTACGTGGAGGGTAAGAATATCCACGTGTATGGGAGAGTGGCGGAATAGGCATACGGCAGTAGATTGACGGAAGCGCTCTGAAGTCGTCGTTAATAAAGCTCTTGAGTTTGAAGGTTCGAGTCCTTCCTCTCCCTCTTAATATTGCCCTATGGTGTAATGGTTAGCACAGGAGGCTCTTTGAGTAGTTCGATGTTTAATTGAATGTAAAAATAAAAAGACTATGATAAATAAAATATATGAATGTACAGACGAACAGTTTGTAAATCTAATAAAAAATAGTGCAAATATTGCAGAAGTATTATTTAAATTAGGGTATACCGTGAAAGGAAATTCTTGGGGTTACTCACAAGTAAAGCAAAGAATGACAGATTTAAATTTGAGTTCTGCTAACTTCAAAGGAAAAAATGCTTACTATGAAACTAATAAAGAAAGAGAAATATCTCCAGATAAACTATTTAGAATAAATTGTAAGCATACTAGAACGGTACTAAGAAGAAATATAATAAGAAACAATTTATTACCTTATAAATGTGCTATATGCGGAATAAGTAAATGGAATAATAAAACATTAAGCTTAGAATTAGATCACATAAACGGCATGAATAATGATAATAGATTAGAGAATTTAAGATTTCTTTGTCCTAATTGTCATAGTCAGACCACTACATATGGTAGTAGAAATCAACAACGAAACGAATCTACGTATGAGATAACTGATGAATTAAGAGAATTAGTATCTAATACTTATGATAAAGTTAACAGCGTAAAACGAGTATCTAGTATACTTGGTATTAGAAGAAAGGTTGTAACTGCTATTGTAAATGAAACTGGTCAAAAACATTCAAACCAAAAATATGTAATACGCTATGATAAGAATCATAATGAAATAGCTCGTTATGGTAGTTTGGTAGAAGCGGCGAAAACACTTATAGCTAATAATGAAGTTAAAACTAAAAAAGTAAAAACTTGTACTAGAACTATAAGTTATAATAAAGATAATTTTTGGTTAAATAGCTATTGGACTATATTGGATGGTAGCGGGATAAACGATAATCCGTTACTTGAATCTTCTCTAATTGACTCGGAAAACTTAAAAGTTGACGAGGCGCAAGCGAAAGCAGCGTGACAGACTAAACGAGAAGACTGACTTTCGAGTTGGATGCAATAGTCGATTAAATGAACCCTCTTAGTCTGCGTTCGAGTCGTAGTGGGGCTACTAATTGAAAATAGAATAACATGATTAAATTTGATAGGATGAAACTGATAGGTTTCTCAAAAAATAGAATGCATTTTCAAAGCAGAACTGACAAAAGTAAATATTACTATTTCGAGTTCTCTTTTAAATATCTTCTTAAGATATTTAATCCTAATATAACAAAATATATAGGTCCGTTCTATTAAAAACACTAGTCCTTTGAAACTATAATAGCAGAAGGAAACTTGTTGGATAGGTAGTTATCGTGAACAGGTAGTCTGGGGTAATGTTAGCCCAGGTGGGGAGTACTAAATATACGACGTATATATTACAGTCACTGGAAATCTCCTCTACTAAAATTCAAGATTAATAAAGTAAGAAAAAGGGGTTCGTTGTGAAACGCGCCCCTTTTAAATATTATAAACTGTTTTAAAATATATGAATGAAACGATATTAGCATATAATTTAGGTTATCGTGTAAATAAATCCGGAGAACTATATCTAGGTGGAGTACCTATAAATTACATAGTAAAATATAGAAAAAAGAAAAACGGGAGGAATTTACTAGTTTTTTACTTAAGTAATGGAAAAACAGTTTATGTGTCTAAATTACAAGCGTATCAAAAATATGGAGATTCTGCTTTAAAAGAAAACTGCTTATATATAGATGGAAATACGAGTAATTGTTCTTATGACAATATAACTATAAAAACTGAATTTGATAAATATTTAACAAAAAATAATAAATATTATTGTAATTCATGCAATACTATAATAGACAGTAAAGATGTATATAATAATACAAATCCGCATAGAATAAGACAATGCAAAAAATGTTCTAGAAATAAGAGATTAAAGAAATATAACTTTGCTACTAGTTTTAAAACTGTAGGATGTTGTATATGTGGCGAGAAAGATGTAGCTTGTTTAGACTTTCATCATTTGGGTAATAAGACAACACAAGTGTCATGGATGCAAAGTAATTCTTATAAAGCTATAAAAGAAGAAATAGATAAATGTGTAGTATTATGTTCTAATTGCCACAGAAAATTACATTATTATAATTTAAGTATTGAAGAGTTAAAAGATGGTAGATTTTAATAAGAAAATTATAAATTCAAACAAATTTCGTTAGGCTGCGTTAAATTTTATTAATACTGGTAGTTATTGTAATTTTCCTGAATCTACTTCAGAATATTTTAAGTTCTGGGATGAGGAAAGTAAAAGATGTGTAGATGGTTATACAGCTGATGATGGAGATTTCATTAGTGGGTATAACTATTTTTATTTAAACTACTGTCCTATATCTCGTATAGTCAATCATATTACTACAGATGAATTAGGTAATACTAAAGTAAAACGTGTTAATGAAGTAACTTTCCCCGACTTCTGGGATTACGACTATTACTATTTTAATGCAGTATAGGAAGCCCAAGAGTAGGGTAAGCATCTGTGTTTACTTAAGTCTAGACGTAAAGGTTTTTCATACAAAGGTGGTTCTATGGCATGCCGCAATTTCTATCTAATACCATACTCTAAAACCTTCATATATGCATCAAATAAATAGTATTTGACAGATGATGGTATTCTTACTAAAGCTTGGGATTATATGGACTTTATAGATAAGAATACTGCATGGGGAAAGAAGCGATCAGTTAATACCTAGATGCGTAGACGTGCTGGATTCTATACTAAGGATGACTATGGTAATATCATAGAATTAGGTTATAAGTCAGAAATTATAGGTGTTACTTTGAAAGATAATCCTGATGTAGTACGTGGTAAGAAAGCTAACCTTATTATGTTTGAGGAAGGTGGTTCTTTCTCTGAATTAGGAGCAGCATGGCAAATCGCTAGACCTTCTGTAGAGGTAGATGGCATAGCCTTTGGTACTATGATAGTATGGGGTACTGGTGGTGATGAAGGCTCTGCATTTGAAACCATGAAGGATATGTTTTACAATCCTGATGGATACAATTGTTTAGGGTTTGATAACATATGGGATGAGTCTGCTACTACTAATAAATGTGGTTTCTTTGTACCTCAATATACTAACTTAGATATACGTGATGAGAATGGTAAACGTATATATATGGACGAGGACGGTAATACGTACCGTAAGAAGTCTTTAGAACACATATTAGCAGAAAGGCAAGTAGTAATAACTAATGCCACTAATAACGCAGCAGTTGACAGATACGTTGCAGAGAGACCTATTACTCCAGCAGAGGCCATGCTAGAGTTTAATGGTAACATATTCCCCAAGAAGGAATTACAAGAGTAGTTATCATTACTCAGAACTAATAAAAAATTATAGAATCATAAGTAGGTAGGTGATCTAGTATGGCAACCTGACGGTAGTCTTAAATGGGTTATTAAGAAGACAGGAGATATAACACATTACCCATTAAGAACTAAAAGGGATGAAGTTACTGGAGCATTAGTAGGAGATGATCCTACTGGTTCTATAGTAATATGGGAGCATCCTAATAAGGATGCTAGTGCTGGTTTGTATATTGCAGGTATAGACTCATACGACTATGATGAATCAAGTACTACATCATTGGGTTCTTGTTTTATATATAAGAGAGTATAGTCTATAGAACAGTATTCAGATATAATAGTAGCAGAGTATACAGGTAGACCTAAGTCAGCAGAAGATTTCTATGAAAATGTACGTAAATTGCTTATATACTATAATGCTAGAGCAATGTATGAGAATCAAAACAAAGGTATATTTGTATACTTTACTAACAAACATTGTGACTATTTACTTGCTGATCAACCAGATATAATCAACGATATAGTAAGTAATTCTAAAGTAAATAGAAAGAAGGGCTGCCACATGAATAAGCAAATTAAGCAATGGGGTTGGGGTCTAATAAAGGATTGGCTAAACGATATTAATGCAGATGGCAAGAAGAACTTATACAATATTATGTCGGAACCGCTATTAGAGGAACTTATAGCTGCAAACGATGTAGTTAACGTAGACCGTGTAATGGCGTTGACCCAAGTAATGATATATAGAGAATAGCTATATAATGTTAAAGTAAAAGAGATTAAAAAAGAGAATAGAAATAGGGTACTGTTTGAAGGCCCTATATTTACTCAGGAATGGTTTCGTGACGACGAAGCTATAGATAATATCGAAGCATATATGTTTTAATTATGAATAATATTAATCAAATGCCAATACAGAAACTTCCTATGTCTAAGAAGACAAAAGACTGGCAAGAAAGTTGTATAGACTATGTTATAGGTCGTAGTTTAGGAGGTTCTAGAAATGGTAATAACAGAACTCGCAGAGAGGAGATGCAAACATACTATGATCTTTATAATAGTATATACAATGAAAAAGATCTGAAATATGTTACTAATCCTTTTAAATAGCAGGATGGCTTTCCTGCAATGGCTTAGGATTATAATATAATTAAGCCCAAAATAGACTTACTGTTGGGAGAAGAAACTAAAAGACCATTCAACTTCAGAGTAGTACGTACAAGTGATATAGCTGCTAGTGAAATGTAGGATAGAGCTAAATAGCTTTTAATAGATTACATTCAGGCTACTATAATGAGTAAATTAGGTCCTGAAGAACAAGCTAGATACTAGGAAGCTTTACAGAATGGTGAGATAATGACTCCTTAGTAGATACAAAAATACATGAGTAAAGACTATAAAGATATAGCAGAAGTAACTGCATATCACAGTCTTAATTACTTAAAAAATAAGTTAAACATTACTCATGAATTCTTTAAAGGTTGGAAGGATGCTTTAGTTGGTGGTGAAGAGATATACTATGTAGGTATACTGAATGGAGAACCGTGCCTCGAACGTGTTAATCCTATCTACTTTGATTATGATACTGAAACATCCGACTTGGAATTCATTCATGACGCAGAATGGTGCTGTTACGAAATGAATATGTCTGTTACTGAGCTATATGATAGATTATATGACAAGATGTCTGAGAAACAGCTAAATTAGTTGTTAGATATGATGGATCAAGCTTCTAAAGGAGGTATAAATCCTGAAGTAAGAAAGACGTCTTTAGACTATACTCATATTAAAACACATACTATTAACGGATTCAGTAGTAATCCATTTGATAGTACTAATAGTGTGAAAGTATGGCACTGTTGCTGGAAATCATTTAAGAAGATAGGCTTTGTTACTATAATTGATCCTGAATTAGGTGAGCCTAAAGAATATCAAGTAGATGAGAGCTATAAAGAGACCGGGATGGAACTTAATGTAGAATGGAAATGGATTACCGAAGTATGGGAAGGATATAGAGCTGGAGAAGACCTATATATAGGAATACAACCATTAGAATATCAATATACTTCATCTGATAATCCTAACTCTTAGAGATTGCCTTATACTGGAGTAGTATATAATAATACAAATAGTAGACCGCGTAGTTTAGTAAGTATGATGAAACCATTACAGTATATGTATATTGTACTATGGTATAGACTTGAGCTTGCTATGGCTAGAGATAAAGGTAAAGTAGTAAATATGGACATTACTTAGATACCAAAATCTATGAATATAGATGTATCTAAATGGATGCATTATTTATCTGCTCTTGGTGTAAACTTTATTAATCCGTATGAAGAAGGATGGGATATACCTGGTAGAGAAGGAGGTAAACCTAGTCAGTTTAACTAGATTACAGCTCTTGACCTTACTATGGCTAATACTATAGATTAGTATATTAATCTTATGGATAAGATTGAAAGTATGCTATCTGAGATATCTGGAGTTAGTAAGCAAAGAGAAGGGTCTATTTCATCTAATGAATTAGTAGGTAATGTAGAGCGTTCTGTAGTACAATCAGCTCATATTACTGAACCTTGGTTCTGGACACACAATTAGGTAAAGAGAGAATGCTTAACTATGCTACTTAATACTGCTAGATGGGCTTGGAAAGATAGTAGTAAAACTCATCTACAATATATATTAGATGATGCTACTAGAGCATTCTTAACGCTATCAGATGATATGCTTTATGAGGATTTTGATATCTTTATAGAAGATACTACTAAGAATCAACAGTATATAGAAACACTTAAGCAGTTAATGCAGCCTGCTATGCAGAACGGAGCTAGCTTACTTGATATAGCTGAAATCATTACTATGGATAATATTAGTATGATTAAGTCTAGATTAGAGGAAATTGAGCAAAAACGTATGGAGCAACAACAAGCTATGGAACAAGCTCAAGCAGAACGTGAACAGCAAGCTATTCAAATGCAAAATGAGATTAAGGAAGAGGAACTTATGATTAAAGAAGCAGAAATGGATCTTGAGAAATATAAGATAGATCAAGATAATGCTACTAAGATTACTGTAGCTCAACTTAATGCATATAGAGGTGCTGAGAATATGGATCAAGATGGTAATGGAATTCCAGATCCAGTAGAGATAGCTCAACAAGCTTTAGCTGAACGTAAACAAGCATCCGATGAAGCTTCTAAACAATTTGAATTCAATGCTAAGATTAGAGAGCAGAAGATGAAAAAAGAAATAGAAGATAAGAAGAATTAGCTTGAAAGAGAAAGAATGGATCATGAAATGAAATTACAAGCAGCTAAAGACAAGGCAGCAATGGAGAGAGAAAGATTAAAAGCTAAGACAGCACTTAAGAATAAGACAAACGCAGAAGCTAAAAAGAGTAAATAATTATGAATTGGTTTAAAGAAACATGGTGGATAGTTAAACAACTATTTACTAAAGTAAAAGCAGATAAAGTAGAATATAAACACATGGATCACTATCCATTTAGTGGTTATTCTGCAATGAGCTGGTGTGGTTACTTGTTAAGTAGAAAACCTGAATCTCAGATTAAGCCTACTACTTGGAATCATGAAAATATTCATCTCTATGAAGCTAAAGATAAAAAGAGATGGATAAGTTATTATTGGTCCTATGTGTGGGAATGGATTAAAGGTAATCCAATTATCTACCCTGCATCTAGTGCTTACTATACCATTCCTTATGAGATGGAAGCTTACGCTAATGACGATAACTTTGACTATCTGAAAACACGTAAGCCTGAAGATCTTGATAAGTACAAGATTAAAGACAGAAAGAAGACTTATAAGGCTAATAAAAAGAATTGGAAACAGTATCTTAAAACAATTAAATAATAGGAGAGATTAATTATGGCATGTGGAGGTAAGAAATCCGGTAGCTCTAAGAAGGGCAAAGGCGGAAAGAAATAATTGAAAAAATTATGGATAGTGAAGAAACATTGAAATATCTTTAGTAGAAATATCCTGAAGATCTGAATGAAAATTATAGATGTTATTGGTGGTGCACTAGTAATATAGATGGCAGTGCTTTAACTTATTATTTAGTATTACACGATAAGTTTTGTGAAACAGATGAAAAACCAATGATATGTCTTAGAGCACATTCTTCAGATCCTGAAAGTTTAGTTAATCTATTAAAGATGTACTTAGAAACATGTAAGTACTAATATGGATAGACAAGCATTTAAACAGAGAATGCAGAACCTAAAGTCTTACCGGGAGAATAATCCCGGTAAAGGCTATTGGGATTGGAAAGTAGAAGCATTTGCTGAAGGTGGTCAGACAGGTGATCCTGAGAAGGAAAGATTCTATCAAGCTACAGGTAGAAGTAGTAGTGGTAGACCTTTAGAAGAAGGTTTAAAACCTGTATTTAGTCTAGAAGATGCTGCTAATATGACTCCTATTGGCGATGCTATATCAGCTAGAGATACTTATAATGCTGTAAAGAATAGAGATTGGTTGAGTGCTGGACTAGCCGCTCTTACAGTATTACCTTTTGTTCCTAGTGGTTTAAGAAATGTAAAAGCTGCTGCTAGATACATTCCTACTGTAAATAGAACTGAACAAAGTTTAATAAATTAGGCTCTGGGTAATATTAGTAAGAAAAGAGATTATTTATCAGATATAGCTAATTCTAGAAATAGAGTTCTAGAAGATATTAATACGATACCTTACCGCAATAGAGCTGAATAGGCAGATAAAATATTCGGTACTAATTATAGTGAAACTTATGATCTGCTTGATGATTTGTATCAACATAGGTACTTTGATTTACCTGAAGTTCAACCCAAAGATATGGTAGCTTCTGGAAGATTATAGGCTAAACCATTTGCAGAAGAACGATTTAATAAGACCGGAGTAGGAGCAGAACCTAATGAGTTTGATTTATGGGTAAACACAGGAATGTATAGAGATCCTATGCAATTAGCTAATCACGAAATGAATCATTATACTGATTATATAATTAGTAGAAATATAGATACATCTGTCAATAATAATATGTTAAAGTAGTTAGAGAATTCACTAAAATAGACAGACGCTACTGACTATTACAGAAAAGGTACAGAATAGAAAGCTTATATGAATTAGCTAAGAACTATGCTCAAATAGAATGGAGATGTATAGAATTTAGATGAACCAGTATCGTCTACTCTACTTAAGAAGTATCTAGATAAAATGTCTGATAGTGATCCTATAAAGAAGATGTTTAAACAGCATAAGAATATTAATGCGTATACTAAATGGTTTAACACTATTCCGTTGCTTGGTACTACTGCATTAGGAGCTAATGCTTACTTTAATAATAACAAAGATGAGTGATCTAATAGATTATACAGGTATCATGCCGGAATACCCTATACCTTCATATAAGTATGGTGGTATTCACATAAAGAAGAAGAATAGAGGTAAGTTTAATGCCTTAAAGAAAAGAACTGGTAAAACTACAGAAGAACTTACTCATAGTAAAAATCCATTGACACGTAAGAGGGCTATCTTTGCTCAGAATGCGAAAAAATGGAAACATAAAGGAAGAAAGAAAAAATAATAAATCTAATTATATATAATTATGGATAATATAACATTGAACGGTTTTGAGGTGTTTGAAGAACTCATGCCAGGAGCAAGTGTAAAG